>Ga0193721_1000159_pt1 | contig 20136 bp, 14 predicted proteins | sample U2s2metaG_FD_145078 | JGI IMG/M metagenome (GOLD analysis project Ga0193721, IMG submission 145078) | Soil microbial communities from a riparian zone of the East river system, Colorado, United States - U2s2 | ecosystem: Environmental > Terrestrial > Soil > Riparian zone | place: USA: East River...
GGCTGCTTCGCAGTTTGGATCGCAGGAATGGTTGATCCAGCGCGCGTCGTTGCCGCCGATCTCTGGATTGATTACCTGACCGTTATCCAGGCCAAAATTGAATGTATGTGGATCGTCCTCGTCGTTGGGAGCGGCTTCCCAGGAGGTGCGTTGGCCGGTGTATTCGATAATACGAGTGCCTTTGGGAATGAACTGCATGGCGTAAACACCGCGACCGTGCACACCGGACTTGCGAACTTCGATTTCCACAGTTCGGCTTTGAGCTTTGCGTTTCTTGGCCATTGCGGGAATTAAGCCGGAAGAAAAAACCAAGAATCAAGAACTAAGAATTGGGAAATGCAATTGATGGTGAATATTTGGGAATGACAACCGAAGAACGCACCCGCCTTGAATCGATCGAGATAGCATTGCGATCCGACACAGTGTGCGGACAAATTCGCCTGATTATCGAACGGGTCCGAGCGGAGCTGTCCCGAAAGAACGAGGCGTTAATGACTTGGGAACCGATTCCGCTGACCGTTTTCGGTCGCGCGTTGCCCCGTGAGATCCGCTCCGCGTGGGTATTCGTCCTGCGCGCCGGCGCAGATACTGGCGCGGAACGCCATCCGAATAGTCATCAGCGGATGATGACATTCGAAGGGAGCGGCGATATGCGAACCGAGGACGGGGGACAGTGGCAATCGAATGTCTTGGTCAGCGATCCTGAGGCGCCGCTGGAGCAGCGCTGGATTTCAATTCCGCAGAATGTTTGGCATCATCCTGTGGTCGGCTCAGACGCTGATTGGACGGTGGTTTCGTTTCACACTGTGCCTGCCGAGGAACTGATTGAAGAAAAGCAGGATGAGAATAGCCAGGATGGAACAAAACAAATGAAGTATCTTGAGAAGTAAGAGGATCATGAACGGCATAAAATTCCTGGTCGTTGCGCTGACGATTCTCGCGGTCTCAAGCTCAGTTTCGGCAAACCTGGGCGATGGCTCCGACAGAATTGACGATTTATATGGCAACCTGGTCCAGCGACGGTTGCGCGATGACGGAACTGTGAGCGTCCTCTATCATAAGGACCAATATCTTTACCTTGTGATCTTCGCCAACGACCGAAGCATTTCGGAAAGCTATTCTCACATGAAGGGCACGGATCTGTCCGAAAAAGAGATCGCAAAATTTCTGAAACTAAATGCCGCGGGCGGAACATGGATTCCTGCCAACCCATCGAAGGAACGGCGCTTCATAAGAAGTGACAACAGAGCTGAGGCGACGTACGGGACCGCCAACGGACGTCGGGCACTGACGGTGCGAGAACTTGGCAGTAAAGATCCGCAGGGCGATCTGTGATTTGCCTGCGCCAGGACGCGCGCGAAAAAGATCGCTTCCCTTAGGATGCCGTCCGGAGCGAGGTCCTACGCAGCACCAATGCGGCAACAATGCCTACACAGAGAAAGCCGACAATCTGGATGAGCATGTAGCTGCAGATATAGACGGTGGGAAAGCCGTACCAATTCCAGTAGGAAACGTTGGTTGCAATCGCGGCCAGGATCCCCGCAGCTAAAACGAAGCCGACTCGGCCGGCGAAACTTTCGATGCGCGTCTGTGCAAGCAGAATCACGGCGAGAATCGCTTCGAGTAATTGAGTGGCGAATTCGATTCCGAGCGCTTTGCCAAATGTAAAGGGACGGCCCGGCGCATGATACATGAGAATACCAGAAGGATTCGCTGCGATCTTTTCATCCATGTGTTTCATCGCTTCACTCTTTTCCTGTCGGCTTGCGTTCTTGCCGACGCCCATTCCAGGAAAAATGTAGAGACCGGTCTGGTCGCCGATGTTGCTTTGCATCGTACTGAGGACAGCTGATTCGTTTGGAATTTCAGTGACGCCAGCCTCGCCCAGAGGCAACGCCATGTGCGCGATTGCTGTCCAGATGAACATGGCGATCGCGCCGAGAATACCCGCGAGAAGAATTTTCATGAACGGAATAATGAAGGGGCGGGAAGAAATTTAGAAGAAAAAATTGGGCGCGTGCCAGGTGAGAGCATTCAAGAAACATTACAAAACTTTAATGTAAAAAGTCTTGATCTTTTTTCCGCGACCTGAGCAAGCTAAGTGTTCTTAACACGGGAAGTTACTCGAGCCTCCAACCCGAACTAACCCGCACTTCAGCCGTAAGAAAATATGAAAACTCCACGTTGGCTCATTGGTACTCGTTTTGTCTCGCATCTGCGCATGGCAGGTGCTGTAACCTTGATGTCCGCAGCGGCCGCTATGGCGTTCGTCGCGGTGAAACCGTCCGGCCCGTTGCTCGTGACAAATTCAAACAGTGACAATCAAGCGACCGCTAAGTTTAGGGAGGATCGCGAAGAGTTGTTTAGAAACAAGCGTGCGCTGCCTGGCCCTGAAAGGGACGGCGGGCCGCTCCTTGCAGCTGAATTAGAGTATGCCAATCGTGCTTACCCGGCAAAGGACATACCCTTTTCTGCAATCGCGAACGCGACGACGGCTTGGACCAATGTCAGGGCCAGGGGTGTGGGAAGAGGTCCGAACGCGCCGACAAGTGCCTGGACACTCGTGGGCCCCAGTCACGCGAATTTTCCTGATGTCCTGACTTTCAGCGGCGCGGCTTACACGACCTCCGGTCGCATTACCGCGCTCGCCGTCGATCCGAGTTGTAGCACGAGAAGGTGCCGAGTATGGGCAGGCGCGGCAGGCGGCGGAATCTGGCGCACAGACAATGCGCTTTCGGGGAACGGCGTCAACTGGACATTCGTGTCAGGCAGCTTTGGAACCAACGCCATCGGAACGCTTACCTATACTGGCGGCGTTCTCTACGCTGGGACCGGTGAGGCGAACGCTTCGGGTGACTCGGCGGCGGGCGTGGGCATCTACAAATCTATCGACGGCGGGATTACATGGACAGCGCTCGCAGCCACAATCGGTCCGATAACGACGTTTTCACCCGGCACGGGAACCAACGGAACATACGGACCAGGTAATGCGTTCCTCGGTCGCTCGATCAGCTCGATCGTTGTTGACCCAACAAATGCGGCCCATCTCTACGTGTCGTCTTCGCGCGGGGTGCGGGGCGTCAGTTCCGTTACCGGCGGTGGAACTTCAAATCCGCCGACCCCGCGGCCGCCGTTTGGTCTATTCGAATCAACGGACGGCGGTGCGACGTTTAGCTTCATCTGGGATGGCGGCGACGGTTGCCCCGCAGTGTGTGATGGGACCAACCCCAAAGCAACCATTCGCGGCGCCAATGAGGTGAGACTCGACCCGGGCTGGAATGGAACGACCAACAAGATACTTTACGGCGGAGCGTTCGGTCCGACCGGCGTCGCCGGAAGTGGCGGCGTGTGGCGCTCGACTGATGGAGGCGTGACTTGGACACAGATCAAGCCCGCGCTCAATGTCGCTCGCACTGATGATCGTGCAGAGTTCGCCGTCACCACAGCGAGTGGGACGACCCGGATGTACGTGGGCGAGGGCACCGGGAGTGATGCTGGCGCAAACCGGGCGCGTTTCTATCGCACCGATGACGCTACGGCGGCGGTCCCCTTTTTCACCGATCTGACCACGACCCAGAACATCGGGTACTGCACAGCCCAGTGTTGGTATGACAACGTAGTTTACTCTCCGCCCGGCAAGCCCGACGTCGTGTACCTGGGTGGCTCCTACTCCTACGGCTCGTACGGTTTTACGACGAACGGCCGCGCGTTTATCCGTTCGGCCAATGCCGGTTCGTCGTTCACCGATATGACTTGGGACGCAACGACGAACCCGACTCCGCCCGATACGTGCTGCCAACCGAATCCGGTCGCGCCGAATGGCCAGCACCCGGACTCGCATGCGATAGTTGAGATCCCGGGGACGGACTCGGCAATCTTCGGCACGGATGGCGGACTCATGCGCTCGAGCGGAGCGTTTGCGGACATTTCATCCCAGTGCACCACGTACCGTGGGCTCAGCGGCGCGAACCTGGCCCTCTGCCAACAGTTGCTCTCTGCAGTTCCGACGTTCCTCTACGGCATCAATAAGGGGCTTTCGACGCTCCAGTTCCAAAGCCTGTCAGTTGCTGCTGATAATCCGAAGCATCTTCAGGGCGGCACGCAGGACAACGGAACTTTTGAGACATATGGCTCGGCGGTGGTCTGGCCACAGATCATTTACGGCGATGGCGGCCAGTCCGGCTTTAGCGCGACGAACTCGTCCATGCGGTTCAATTCGTTCTTCGGTCAGAACCACGATGCGAACTTCAGGAATGGCGATCCGTTGAAGTGGGTCATTATCTCCGCGCCAATTGCGGGTAGCCCGGAAGGCTCGAACTTCTACGCGCCGATCATCGCTGACCCGAATCCCGCCAATACTGGGACGATCTTCGAGGGCTCGCAGAGCGTCTGGCGGACCCAGGACTGGGGCGGGGATCAGGCGACTCTCGAGGCGAATTGCCCAGAGTTCACCACGTCTGGGACGCAACCGGGCTGCGGTGATTTCGTCCAGATCGGTCCTGCGGGGGATACTGATCTGACTCTGACGACCAATGGTGGCACGACCCGCGCCGGCGGCTTTGTCGCGGCGATCGCGCGGACCGCGAGCAACACCGGCACGATGTGGGCGGCGACGACCACTGGCCGCGTGTTCATCTCGCAGAACGCGGACGCGGCAGCTGGGTCGGTCACGTACACGCGGCTCGACACACTGCCATCAGCGACCGCAGATCCCGGACGGTTCGTTAGCGGGATCCACGTCGATCCGGCAAACTCGAACCACGCTTGGATCTCGTACTCGGGGTATAACTTCAACACGCCGTCCGAGCCTGGCCACGTGTTCTCGGTTACCTACGATGGAAGCGGCGACGCAACATGGACGGACATCAGCTATGACTTTCCGGACTTCCCCGCCACAGGTATTGCGGCCGACTCAAACGGCGATCTCTATGTCTCCAATGACTTTGGCGTCATGAGATTGGCCAACGGCGCGACGAGCTGGGCAGTTGCCGGCACAGGCCTTCCCATGGTGGAGGTTGCTGGTCTCACGATTGTGCCCAGTGCACGAAAGCTCTACGCGGCAACACACGGGCGAAGCGCCTGGCAACTGACATTGCCATAAATTTGGATTAAGCTTTGGGCGGGATAGTGAAAATCTATCCCGCCCATTTTTTTTGCGGTCATGTCGTCGTTTCCACAGTATCTGGTTCTCGCCTGCGTCTTCTTGCTGCTTGCCGACACAGCATCGATTGACGCCGCGCCATCAGGTTTTGTGGAAGGACATTTAAAGATCGTTTCGCCCAAGCCTGTCCAACCGACCGATGAAAACATGGCCGCCGAGGCGGCGGAAAACTATGCCGACTATCCACTGGTCATCCTGAGTCAGGACGGACAGAAAGAAATTGCGCGGGTTACGCCGGATAGGGATGGAAACTATCGCGTCGCGCTCCCCCCGGGCGACTATATTCTCGATGTGCAAGGGCGTGTACGCAGACACGTGCGCGCGAAACCGCAACCATTCACGATTGTGTCCAATCAGACTGTCCGCATCGATATGCATATCGATGCGGACCATTCGCGAAGCAGTTCGGGTCAATAGTTTCAACCTGATTGACAAACGATTCTAGTTGGGGTTAAATATTGCGCGCTAGTTTCCTTTCTCGTCAGCAATTCTCTCGGCGAGGTATTATTCGGAAATTCGCACGTTCAATCAGCAGTTGCATAACAATCCCCATCTATGGCGGGACATAGTAAGTGGTCGAAGGTCAAGCGTTTTAAAGGCGCGATCGACGCGAAACGCGGCAAGATCTTCAGCAAATTATCAAAGGAGATCACCATCGCGGCGAAGCGCGGCGGCGGCGATCCCAATGCCAATCCGCGCCTGCGCAGCGCCATCCAGGCTGCGCGCACGCAGAGCATGCCGAACGATAACATCGAGCGCGCGATCAAACGCGGCACCGGCGAAGGCAAGGATGCACAACAGTTCGATGAAATCGTTTATGAAGGCTATGCGCCCGGCGGCGTGGCCATCATTGTCGAAACGGCAACCGACAATAAGAATCGCACCGGGGCGGAAGTCCGGAGCATTTTCAGCCAGCACAATGGCAATCTGGCATCGACCGGAAGCGTTTCGTACATGTTCCACAGGAAAGGACAAATCACCGTTCCGCGGTCCAGCATCGACGAGGATCGATTGCTTGAGATTGCCCTGGAGGCGGGGGCCGAAGAGTTGACAACTGACGACGATCAGTATGTTATCATCACTTCCCACGATCAGCTATACGCGGTAGCTGAGGCTCTCAAGAATGCGGGCGTAACCACCGATGGGCAAAAGTTTACATTCATTCCCGATACGACTGTTGCGGTGCCCGACGAAGCCGCTGTGCGTCAGGTGCTCCGCTTGTGTGATGCGCTTGAGGACGACGACGACGTGCAAAACGTCTATTCAAATCTAGAAATTCCCGACGAATTGCTGGCCAAATTGCCGGCCTGAAAAACTATTGCCACGTGTTTAAGGCGGTGCTGCGCCGCGAAGAATTTAGCTTATGAACGAAGAAAACGAAAACCAACCTGTGCCCACTGAGTCCGCCTCGCCGGAGCAACGGCATCATCGTCCGCGCCGCCGTTTCCCGCGAAAACGTTACCGAGGCGATCGATTCAGGCGCGACGATGCAGAGGGCTCGCCAAATTCTTCGTCAGTCAATGCTGATCCTGCCGGAGCGGCTACTGATGTCGAAACTATTGACCGGCCCGGCTCAGGCGGGCGCGAGGGGGCGGAGGCTGGCGCCGAAGGTGGCGAACAAGTTCAGGCTGAACCGGAATTCGGCGAAGGTATCATCGAAATCTCAGGCAAAGGTTTCGGGTTCCTGCGCGATGCGAAGCGCAACTTCGTGCAAACGCCGCAGGATATTTTTGTAACTCCCGAGATTGTTCGCCGTTTCGCTTTGCGCGATGGGATGTGGATCTACGGTGAAACGCGGCGCGGCAGCCGCGGCCCGCAATTGGTCAAGCTGCTCAAGATCAATGGTGAGGAGCCGGCGAAATATCAGGGTCTCACGCCGTTTGAAGAGTTGACCACGATCAATCCGAACAAGCGAATCAAGCTCGAAACTGCCCCGGACCGCTACACAACGCGGATCATGGACTTGATGACGCCGCTCGGCATGGGGCAGCGTGGTCTGATTGTCGCGCCGCCGCGCACCGGCAAGACAACGCTGCTGCATCACATCGCCGAGGCAGTGACAAAGAATCATCGGGAGGTCATTCTGATTATTCTTCTTGTCGATGAGCGCCCGGAAGAGGTGACCGATTTTCGTCGTTCGCATCCAACGGCAGAATTGATGGCCAGCTCGAACGATGCCGACATCAAAAGTCACACGCGCATTGCGCAATTGGCGATCGAGCGCGCGAAACGCCTCGTCGAAGCGGGAAAACATGTATTCATTCTCCTCGATTCCATCACGCGTACTGCTCGCGCATTCAATAATGCAATGGGCGGCGGGGGCCGCACCATGAGCGGCGGTATCGATGCGCGCGCCATGGAAATTCCACGGAAAATTTTTGCCGCTGCGCGTAATACCGAGGAAGCCGGTTCTCTCACGATTGTTGCTACGGCACTGATCGAAACCGGCAGCCGCATGGACGAACTGATCTTTCAGGAATTTAAAGGCACCGGAAACATGGAAATGGTGCTCGACCGGAAAATCAGCGACCAGCGGATCTATCCGGCCGTGGACATTTTTCTCTCTGGCACACGGCGGGAAGAGTTGTTGCTGCAACCGTGGGAACTGGAGAAAATTAATCTCATTCGGCGCGGCCTGGCCGGACACAAACCAGAGGAAGCAATTCAGCGACTGTTGATGTTTGTGAAAAAATTCCCGACCAACGTTGAGATGCTCAAGGGCATTCCGGGCTGATCGGTTCGCAGGCGATTGCCGGTCTCAACGCGATCGGACACAGTTTACAATTCGCTGTGCGCACTCGAACGCCGTTCGCTGCTGGCTTTTCCGTTTCTAATAGTTCCTCTCCGTTCCGCCAACTGGATCGTCTTTATCGCGACAAGAGTACCTACGGCACGCTGGACGAGCGGAATGCCTGGGCTGTCCGAGCCATGAATTCACCAGGCCTGCTGCTTGGGCGAACGTTGATCGTTACCGCGGTTAAGCCGGCGTAATGTGCTGTTGGTAGAGTGCGTGAATCGCCTCGCGAGAATCGAGATAATCGCGACGCAAAACGTCGATTTCCTGATGGCCAAATCGGATGGCAAACTTTCGTTGTTCGTCTGGATCGCTAGGCAGCGTTGAAATGCTTCTGTTGTCATATCGACGCAACACAAGTTCGCAGCGACGCAGAAACGCGTAAGAGTCCTTGAGCTTCGCGGCGTCCGACTTGTCCAGATGTCCGTGCTCGCGCAATCGATCGACGGCGCGTTCCCAGTTCTGTTCCCAGATGTTTGCGCGCATCTGCAACGCTTGAACGAGGAACTCCGCTTCGATGATGCCGCCAGCCCCAGTCTTTAAATCGAGAAAATCCGATCCGCTTCCGCGCTCGCGCCGAATGCGCTGCAGCATGTCATCAATTTTTATGAAAATGCCGGCATCCTGACATGCGCGACGCCATGCGCGTTTTGCAATCTCCATGAATTCGTTTTGCAACGGTCCGCTAATGCCGCGCGCGCGAGTCAGAGCCTGCAATTCCCAAGGCTGCGCCCGGCTCGCATAGTACGATTCGTAGGTTTCAAGAGAGCAAACAACAGGACCTTTTTCGCCTTCCGGGCGCAGCCTTGCATCGAGCGCCCAGATATCTCCCTCAGCCGTTGGCTGCGCAATGGCGGTCATGAGATTCTGAGCGGCGCGAATGTCTTCGCCCACGAACAAAACGTCCAGGTCCGCGCCGTAGCTGATCTCGCGTCCCCCGAATTTTCCCAGCGCGATGACGGTTAGTTGCTCAGTTGTGAGGAGCTTCGCCACAACAACCAGACAGGCTTCCGCCACGTCGGTAAGCTCGGCGAAAGTCGCCGCTGGTTGGCTAAGTCCCAGCACGTCGCGCAGGATAATACGCAACAGTTGCCTTTGCCGGTACGTGCGTATCGGGTTCAGATTGTTTGCATCTGCGCCTAACGAATCGAGGCGCCGCAGATTTTCTGCAACCGAACGCGGTTCGCCAAACGTCGGATCTCGCGTGATGTCTTCCAGAAGCTGCGGACGGCGAATCAAAAGCTCGCTGGCGAAACGGCTGGCATCAAAAGTCTTCACAACCAGCTCCAGCAATCGAGGATTTGCGACGAGAAGCTCAAAGAACAAACTCCGCAAACCGTAACCCTCCACGAGGCGAACGAATTGGTTAAGCGTTGTATCCGGGTCCGCGGTCTTAGAAAGCCATCCTAGCAAGGCCGGACGCAGCTTGCGAAAGATCTGCCGTGTTCGTGGCGCGATATGGAAACTTCCGGCCCCCTGCTCGAGGTCCAACAGCGCCTTGGTTGCGCGTTTCTGGTCGCTGAAAATTTCCAGATCGTTCCCCTTGGACACTGTCGCCCCTGACGTAGACGTTCCTGAAACGATCCGTTGAAAAATTGGACGCACTGCGCGCATCCTTTCTTGCAGCGCCGCAGTGAAATCTTCACTCGATGAAAACCGGAGGCTCAGTGCAAGACGTTGCAAAGCTTCCGGGTCTCGAGGAACAATGTGCGTTTGCTGTTCGGCCTCTATTTGCAAGCGATGCTCCACACGACGGAGGAACCGGTAAGTGTTGTCGCAAGTCAGCACATCCTCCCTCGGAAGAAGGTCCAATTGACGAAGCGCTCGCAGCGCTTTGAGCATACTTGATTCCTGCAAGAACGGATGCCGCGCTCCGTGGATAAGCTGCAAGGTCTGCACGATGAACTCGATCTCGCGAATACCGCCGCGTCCAAGTTTCACGTCGCGTTCGAGCTTGTCCGCACCGACTATGTCGCGTTCGATGCGCTGCTTGATACCGGCAATTTCATCCAGCAAATCGGGCGAAGCGCTCCTGGGATAAATAAACGGCTGATGTTGTCGCAGGAATTCGTAGGCCAGCTCGCGGCTGCCGCCGATTCCGCGCGCCTTGATCAGCGCAAGACGCTCCCAGGTTTCGCCGAATCCCGCATAATAATTTTCCATGCTCTCGAGCGAGCGGGCCAATGGCCCCGCCGAGCCCTCCGGTCGCAGACGCAAATCGACGCGAAAAAGCGAGCCAGCTGGATGCCCGGTGGAAAATGTTTCGAGGATTCTCTTTGCCAGCCGGTTAAAGAATTCGTGATAGGAAACGTGCGCCGTGAGCTGGCCTTCCTGACTGTAGAGAAAGAGAAGATCAACGTCCGAGCTGTGATTTAGCTCGCCGCCGCCGAGCTTGCCCAGTGCAAGAATGGCGAACTCCGCGTTGGGCGAACCATATTGTTGCCGCAATTCGGTGTTCCAATGTTCGAACACATTGCGGATACAAATCTCCGCCACCTGCGAAAGCTCGCCGGTGGTTTCCTCGAGCGACGCGACGTTTGCAAGCTCGCGAACGGCGATGCGGGTCATCTCACGGCCCTTCCAAAAACGCAGAGCAGAAAAACCCTGGTCTGCGATCGAGTTGCCAGCCGATCTCTGCAGGTAGCCCAGCATTTCACCGTACCCGCGAGGCGCAGAACAGATTTGCGGCTGACAAAGCCAGATTAGGCTGTCCGGATCGTGCGTGAGGCGCGCTGCGCAAATGCTCGAGACAGCGAGAAGATGAAGCAGGGCCGCTTCGCCCAGCGGAAATTGTTCGACGACATCGACAAGTGGCCGCGCGGTTTCCGGCCAGTGTTCCCCGAGCTGAATCAGGACCGTCTCCACCTGTGCCGGGTTAATTGAAGCGGCCGCTTTTTTGCGAATCCAATGATCACTACCAGCCATCGTGCAGAACATCACGCGGATTTCAGCGAAGGCTAGCTGGTCAGGGCAGCTCTCCGATCAGCCTCAGGGCGTAGGCGCCAAAACGCGAAGCGCTCTCTTCCGAATTCGAAAATCAACCGGGCAATTACCCGCGAGCTCGCCATCCAGCTCCAGGGGGACGTCCTGTTCGCTGGTTATGCGCAGCTGCCGCGTCTGAAAATATTCGATTTCCGGAACCTTAATGTCGGCGCTGAATACAACATCCTGGAGATATCTCATGATTTCGAGATAGCCGAGCCGTTTGAAGACAACGACGTCAAACAGGCCATCATCGATGACAGCTTGTTTAAAAAACGGGAAGGGCCCTCCGTAAAGGCGCCCGTTTCCGACCAGAACAAACGATCCCTCTTCCACGGAAGTATGCTCCGACTCGATGCGCAGCTTTGGCGGTTGCCGTGCCGCGATCTGCGCTGCGGAGATGAGATAGCTCAGTGGGCCGAAACTGCGTTTGAACGCGAGGCTGGTCTCTTTCACCACCTGCGCGTCCAATCCCACCCCGGCGAGCTGGACGAAATATTTCTCATTTGCGCTGGGCATATCGACCAAGCGAAGGTTTGTGTCTTCAATGATGTCCCAGCAGCGCTGGAGATTGTGCAACGGCAACCCAAGCTCCATCGCGAAAACATTGACACTCCCCATTGGAAGCACGCCCAATACGGCATTGCTACCGGCGAGTCCATTGGCTACCTGGCTGACTGTTCCGTCGCCGCCTGCAGCGACGATCCGCGCAAACCCCTCCTCGACTGCACGCCGGGCCAGCGCCTCCGCTTCGCCAGAATGTGATGTAACGCGGACGGGGCAGTCGCCTGCGAGGGATTCGGCTCGCTCCTGCCAGCTCCGAACGTGTTCAGGGCTGCCAGCCGTCGGATTGAGAATGACAATCGTATCGGTCACAAGGAAAAGTAGCAGAGGGCTTTCGTCTTTTCTTCAAACTCGGACTGCGTAACGTCTCACGATGAAAAAATTGCGCCGGCTTCCCTTGATCGCTCTCGGAGCGGTGGTTGCGCTTGGCGCGATTCTTTTGGCCGGCGTGAATCTGTATGTGCAATCGCAGGGTACGCACGCGAAGATTCAACAAGAATTGAGCCGACGCCTCGGCACCACGCTCGGAATCCGCAGCATGAGTGTGACGCCCTGGGGTGGACTGGAGCTAAGCGGCATCACAATTGCCCAAACTTCGCTGGTCGATTCGAGGCATTTCCTTGAAGCAAAAACATTTCGACTGCGCGTTCGTTTCCTCTCTCTTTTTTCCCGGCGCCTGGTCATCAAAGAGGTCTCACTTATCAATCCAAATGTAGTTTGGCCGCAAGACGTGGAAGGAAAATGGAAATTACCCAGATCACGAGGAACAAAGACGGCAGCTCCCGGTGTGTCCAAGCCGGAGGTGCGGAGCCAACCATCTCAAAACTCTCAAACACATACCGCTCCTGTTGTTACCATTTCTCCGGCGAATCTTCCTTCTCCGGCCCAGGCAATAGTCGGCAATCCATCTCCGATGCAGGAACCGAGACTGGCGGTGCCTCCGGAGGTCCGACGCGTCAGTATCAAGAATGGCAATTTCAGTTTTCTCGATCACACCGGCAGGCTGCTTGCGAGTTTTGATGGGGTAAACTTTCGCACCAGCATCCGCAGCGCCTTGGCGCTTCACGGGGATGCAAAAGTGGGGAGAATTTCCTTGCAGGACCGTTTTTTTCTGGAACAACTGCGCTCCCCCCTGCGTTACGAGCCGGACGTGCTGGAGCTTTCCAAAATTTCCGCGCGCGCCGGTAACGGTGAGATCAACGGCTATTTTGCGATGCAACCGGAGGCGGAGGATTCTCCGTTTACCACGAGCGTAAAGTTTCGCAATGTGCAGGCCGATCAGATTATCGCAAACGCAGGCGGACCCAAGGGGATGGTGCAGGGCAAATTGGAGGGAAATTTCCAGGCTTCCGGCAAAACCGCCGATTCGGAGGCGTTTATTGGAAAGGGCGAGATTTCCCTCCGCGACGGTCGAGTCCAACAATACAGCTTGCTTGTGCTACTGGGGGAGCTTCTTCAGATTGAAGAACTGAGAGAGCTTCATCTCGAGCAGGCGGAGGCGAAATATCATGTGCGTCCAGGTTTGGTCACGATCGACGAATTGATTTTGCGCTCTCCGAATATTCGTCTCACCGCGTCGGGAACAGTGGCATTTAATGGCAAGGTGAAGCTCGATTCGCAGCTCGCGATCAACGACAAAATCCGCGGCCAGCTTTTCAAAGCGATTCGCCAGAATTTTCAACCGATCAACGAACCGGGTTATTCTGCCATCGACTTTCAGGTTGGCGGCACCATCGAGCGGCCAAGCACAAACTTGATGGACAGGCTGGTCGGCCGGGATATCAGCAGTATGATAAACAGCTTCTTTGGCGGTGGAAAAAAGGAACGGGCAAAGAAGAAAAAGAAACAGATCGAAGAAGCCGCGCCTCCAACGCCTGAGCCCGGCAATGCGGGCACCGGGTTGCCCGGTGCGCCAACTACCTCTGCTTCACCCCACGAGGCGCTGCCTGAGGCTACCGTGACGCCAACGCCCGCCGCGTCGCCATGAGAGTGATCGCCGGCAGCGCCGGCGGAATCCGCCTGGCAGTTCCGAAGCAGGGTGTCCGACCAACGATGGATCGTGTCAAAGCTGCTATCTTTTCCAGTCTGGGCGACGCCATGGTGGGCTCGCGTGTCCTCGATCTTTTCGCGGGCAGCGGCGCACTCGGAATTGAAGCACTCAGCCGCGGCGCATCCTCTGTTGTTTTTGTTGAGGGAGAGCGACAATCGGCGGAGATCATCGAAAGTAATCTCGCCAAGACAAAGTTGAAAGGACGAGTTCGACAGCAGGACGTCTTCGATTTTCTTCGGCACGCTTCCGGCGCAGAAATGTTTGACGTTATCTTTGCGGATCCGCCGTACGAAAAAACGGAGGCCGGTGAACGTTTCACCGAAAAACTGCTGGCTAACGAAGCGTTGTCTCAACTGCTGGACCCGGATGGAATTTTCGTCCTGGAGAAGCGCCCGGCCGAAGCTTTTCCTGAAACAAGGCTGTGGCGGCTGTTTCGTCAGAAAACATATGGCGCCACTGAGGTTTTGTTTCTTTCCGCAATCCGCAATCAAAAATTCTCAACGCGTATGATTCGTTTCGTTTACAATTTGTTCTGGCCAATCGGACTGTTGTTCTTTTTACCGGGTTATTTGGCGAAGATGATTCGTCGTGGCGGTTACCGCGAAAAGTTCGGACAACGCCTGGGAATTTATGATGGTGAACTCCGAGTCCGCCTTTCGAAGCGAGAATCGACATGGCTGCACGCTGTAAGCGTTGGGGAAGTAAATATCGCATTGAAACTGGCCCATGCATTGCGCGCGCTCGAACCAGATTTGTGGTGTGTCCTGACTACGACCACCACAACTGGTTTCGCACTGGCAAATAAGAACGCGCCGCCCTGGATCGACGTCATGTACACGCCGCTCGATTACTGGCCGATCATGCGACGTGCGTTTTCGGTGATCAGGCCGACGCGGATCGTGCTGGTGGAAGCTGAAGTTTGGCCAAACCTTGTCGCGCTCGCGCACCAACGCCGAATTCCAACAGTATTGGTGAATGCGCGCTTGTCGCCGAGGTCGGAGAGCAGGTTTCGACGGTTCCGATTTTTTGTAGCGCCAACATTTCGGCTGCTGAATCTGGTCTGCGCACAGGAGTTGGATGATGTCGATCGATGGGTGGCGATCGGGGTTGCGCGCGACCGGATTCGAGCGGTTGGAAGTATCAAATACGATCCAGATGGGCGTGATCAGGGTTTGGAAGCGCAGGAAAGGGCGCAGCACGCCGACTTCAATCATGCGGATCGAGAGAGCCCGGTGTTGTTCGGCGGCAGCACCCATCGCGGCGAAGAGGAAATTCTGGCCAAAATTTTTCTGCGCTTGCGTCAGCAATTTCCGTCGTTGCGATTGTTCATTGCGCCGCGGCACGTCGAACGGCTCCGGGAAATCCGCGCGCAATTCGGCGCTTTGCCAATGCGCGTGACGCTTGCAAGCGAAGTGGCGATCGGTGGTGGATCAGACGCCGATTGTATTGTTCTCGATACAACAGGTGATCTTCATCGCTGGTATGCTATCGCTACAATTGTGTTTATGGGGAAAAGCCTGACTGCGCGCGGCGGGCAAAATCCTGTGGAGCCGATTATCGCCGGCAAGCCAGTTCTGTTTGGTCCGCACATGGAGAACTTCGCGAGACTGGCGAAGGCGCTGGTATTGAAGAAAGGCGCAATCCAGGTTGCCGATATGGATTCGCTTGAACAGACCATCGCCGAGCTTTTGCGCGATAGCGAAGCGTGCCAACGCCTCGTCCAAAGGGCGCGCGAAGTTTTAAGCGAGCATCAAGGTGCAACCGCGCGCGCAGCGGCGTTGATTCACGAACTCAATCCCAGTCTTTAGTCACGGCGCTACGTGTCACTCCGAAGTCCGCCGCGGCGCGGTGGGCGGATGCCCCGTCTCAAAACGAAAAGAGTGAAAACAGTTCGGCGATTTGCCTTGCGTCAGAGAGCAGCAATTCTGATATTGCACGGCTTTTGTGACCCTATCGTCTAGAGGCCCAGGACACCGCCCTTTCACGGCGGTAACACGGGTTCGAATCCCGTTAGGGTCGCCATTCGACTCGGCCCGTTGTCAAAGGCCTTGGTTATGACTGCGCTTCGCGCAGCAAAATCTCGGTTACCGATTTTGCTTGGCAACTATTGGTTGATGCTGGTGATCACTGGCGTTCTTCTCGTGTCGGTACTGATGTTTGTGGACCTGAACCCGGTGGTGGATCAGAATTTTTTCTTTTCAACGAATGATCCGGGAATCCAGCAAACCAAAAAGATCGAGCAACGTTTCCCGTCGCAACCAGAAGTGATTCTGGCCGTGTCGTCGCGCGACATCTCTTCGCCGCGATATCTCGAACGAATTCAGAAACTCACACAGCGTGTCCACACCATTGGCGGCGTAAGCGCGGTTAAAAGCCTGACGGAAGGGCCAAAAAGTTTTGAGGATGCATTAAAGAGCCCGTTCTGGAGCCGGTTGTTGCTCGCACCCGACCGGAAGTCCAGCAACGTGATTATTTTCATGAAAGGCAGGCACACCGAAAAGCCGATCCAGCGACTAGAGCAGATCGTTCATGAGCTGGACACGCGCGATTTTCGGATTCACATCGCCGGTCCGCCCTATGTCGTGGAAATGATCAGGCGTAGTCTCGCGCATGATTTCCGCTACTTCAGTCTCACGGCAGTGGCGTTGTTTGGTTTGACGATGGCCGCTCTGTTCCGGTCGATTCGGCTGTTTATAGGGATGCTTTGCACATGCACCAGCGCCGTTTTGTTGACGTTGGTTCTCCAATCGATGCTTGGTCACAAGATCGGCATCCTGACGGTGAACCTCGGTACGATCGTTTTCGTCATTGCGTTGTCGCACCTGGTTTACATGACGTTTAACTGGCAGACGCTTGCCCATCGCGCCCATCGCATCGGCAAGGAGACTCCGAATCTCGCGACAGCCGCCCGAAGCATGACTTTTCCGCCTTCGTTTTGGTCGATGGTCTGCGCATCGTTGGGTTTCGCGAGCTTGCTGATCGTCCAGGCAAAGCCGCTACGCGAACTGGGATTTGGCGGCGTGCTCGGTACGGTTGTGGCATTCATATGTGCCTATTTAATGTATCCGGCATTTCTGCGCTGGGCGGTGCCCCGCAAAAGCAAAATCGTGGAGGCGGAACCCAGGCACGCATTTTGGTCGCGCCGCTTTGCTCTGTTCTCATTAGGCATCATCCTGCTGAGCATCGGGTTGGGATTTGGCCTGATGAAAGTGAATACCGACCCGAGTCTTCTCGATTATTTCAAGCCGAAGCAGGAATTACGCGACGGCTTGGAGTTCGTAGATCGCACGGGCGGCTGTAATCCGCTCACCCTCGTTGTCTCCGCAACAAACGGGAGCCGTCTGAACACAGATGAAGCTTACAAGAAGATGTGGACGTTGCATGGGGCTCTGGAAAATCAGAAAGATGTTGGGACCGTGATTTCGCTGCCGACGCTTCTGGCGGAAGGCGATCGCACGCCGTTTTCGTTTCTCATTAGTTACGAAAAGATGATGGAGATCATGGCGCAGCCGAAGTACGCGCGCGTCTCCAAGGGTTTCGTTACGGATGATCGGAAGGAAGCGGTGTTCATGCTCCGGATGATCGAGGCACACCGGACGAAATACCGGGTGGATGTGGTGAACGATCTTCGCTCTATCTGCCGCAGATATGGATTCAAGGCTGACCTTGTTGGTGGCATTTATTACCTGCAGGGACGACTGGCCAAGCTGGTCGCCGAAAGTCTGGTGACGGGTCTGTTCTGGTTGAATTTGTTGTTTGTCGTGATCGCGTGGGTCGTTGCGAGATCTATTCGCGGCGCGTTCGCAATGATTGCGAGTCTAACTATCGTGCCACTGTCGATGCTTGGTGGCATCGGTTGGTTCCATGTTCCGGTGGACATCATTTCGGCGCCGGCCACGAATGTTTGTATCGGGATCGCGATCGATTCGATGATTCATCTCGTCTTTGGTGTCCGACGCGCGCAACGCGATGGAAAGAAAGGCTGGGACGCGTGGGTCTTCGGGCGCGAGGAGCAATGGCGCGGGATTGTTTATTCGGATGTGATCATCGCCGCAGGGTTCGCCATTTTCGTGTTGTCGGATTTTCCGCCGACGCAGCGCTTCGGCCTGGTGGTTCTTGCTGGATGCATCATCGACATACTGGCAAACCTATTCGTGTTACCGCTGCTCGGCGGCGCGCCATTTAAGCACGCATGGCAGCGTGCCTTGCAGCGGTGAATAATCATTGAGATCAGGCATTAGGCCCCGGGGCCGCAGGCAACTGGATCATAAGCTGCTCGCCGTCGATTTGCCGACTGTCGCTGTGCAGGCTGGGTTCAAGAACTCTCTTCAGGTTTTTATGATAGAGCTGGCAAGGTGATCGAAACGCACTAGAAAATAGCGGGTCCGCTTGTCATGGCCTTCAGCTCTACTCAATTCAACTTCGTCGATAAAGTCGCAATTGTTACCGGTGGCGCTACAGGGATCGGACGCGCGACATCGCTTCTTTTTGCGCGCCATGGCGCCAGAGTGGTAATTGGCGATGTAAATCCCGAGGGCGCTAAAACCGCCGAATTGATCAAGCGCGACGGGGGCGAGGCCATCTTCGTCAAAACAGACGTTCGTGAAGCCGAGCAGGTCCAAAATCTGGTCGCGACCACCGTGAAGACATACGACGCATTACATTATGCGTTTAACAATGCCGGAATTCTTCCTGGGGGAGCGCCGTTGGCTGAGCTTGAAGAGGCAAGCTTTGATGAAGTGGTTGCCGTCGATCTGAAGGGAGTGTTTCTCTGCATGAAGTACGAGATTCGGCACATGCTCGCGGCCGGTGGCGGTGTGATCGTGAACAACGCGTCAATTGCCGGCATGATTGCGGATCCAGGAATCGCCCCGTACGTGGCGGCAAAACATGCTGTGATCGGGTTATCCAAAGCGGCGGCACTTGAGTATGCGAGGCAGAAAATTCGGATTAACGCGCTCGCTCCGGGGTTAGTCGAGACCGGGATGACCAAACACTGGTTTGATGATCCGTCTATCCGCGAAACGCTGCTGGCGAATTCTCCCATGGGGCGCCCAGCCCAGCCTGAGGAGATTGCCGGGATGGTGCTGTTTTTGTGTTCGGATTTCGCGTCGTTCGCGACCGGTCAGGTTTTCGTGGTCGATGGCGCGTATACCGCGCGATAGGCGCAAAGCAATACTGTTACATTTAGTTCGCTGCTGATTAGAGCCACGTCGGTGTCGCTTTCCTTATTTTGCTCGACCGCCTTCGATTCGCATGAACGGATGCTCGAATGAACAATAAAAGAAGAAACCCCAATCGGGTGAATCGGAGGTAAGCCCGATAGGCAGGCCCAGACCAACGACCAATTGCGTCTCATTTGGCAGATTGAACGCGTACCGCGCGCCAGGAGAAATAAGAGCAGTCGTAGAGCGGTTTGTAGTCGCCTCGGGTGAGAGCACGCCTTCGTCAATATCTTCGTTCCATCCTGCAACCGTCTCTAACATGAGATTTAGATCGCGGCTCACGGCGAAGATGGCGCTGGCGCCAACATTGTAATTCATGAGGTCGTGGTTCCGCGCATTGGGAAATACTGACATGCCGGCGTTGAAATTTAGCGTCCAGCGGTCGCTCACGATCTTGCTGAAAGGCAGATTGGTCTCGTAACCCACACTGCCGACGCCCAGATCCTTGTCTGGATCGCCAGTCGGAAGAACAAGAGAGAAACGTGGCGCGAAAGCTGGCGTGTGATCACCTTCTGTCAACGCCTGCAGCCGATAGTTGAGCCGCATGTCTTCCATGCCGTTGTCGTCTTCGGTAAATGCGTACGGAATGGTGTAAGAAAACTGATGCGTCTGACTGAAGACAGGCCACTCCTGGGTGAAACTCGGAGTGATCTCACGTGAGCCGTTGGTGAAATTGATCGGAACATTCAGTATGTGCTGCACCACACCCGGTTCCTGGTTATAAGCCTCTTCAATGAAAAAGGAGTTGTCCTGGATTCCTTTGGCAAGTGGCTCGGAGGCGATCGAAGTAGCGACCGGCACCGGGCTTGCTACAACCAGAAAACGAGCGACCGCAACAAAAGCGCACGATTTCGATTTTGCGCTAAGAGTTGAGAACTGCGGACGTTTCATGGCAGGCGAAGTTCTTTGCAATCTTTCCGCAGGAATCGCACAAAGTCGCGAAATATTGAAAGAGGATCCGAATCCGGTTACAGCCGTTTTGATTGGTGAGCGCTTGAATTTACCCGGGCTCATAGTTGGTTTAGCTTGATCAAACCAATGCAGACCGCGTTTTATCAGTCTGAATCTGACCAGCCACATCCGGGGAGGGCCCGCTTGATTATTAAAGCGCATCCGGAAGTCCGGCAATTAATGGTGCGCAATCCGTGGACGGCGCTCATTGCTGTCTCAATCGTGGTGATGCAAACGGCCATCGCGTATTGGATGGGACGGCTTGGGTTCGGTTACTGGTGGTTCAGTCTTCTCATCGCGTATTGCGTTGGCGCATTCGCGAATCATGCCAATTACGTCATCATTCACGACGCAACTCACAACCTGATTTTCCGGAACAAAAGCTGGAACAAGATGGTGGCCATCATCG
>Ga0193721_1000160_pt1 | contig 20135 bp, 25 predicted proteins | sample U2s2metaG_FD_145078 | JGI IMG/M metagenome (GOLD analysis project Ga0193721, IMG submission 145078) | Soil microbial communities from a riparian zone of the East river system, Colorado, United States - U2s2 | ecosystem: Environmental > Terrestrial > Soil > Riparian zone | place: USA: East River...
ATTCAGATTTACTTGGATCGGAGTCTTCTGCATAAATTCCCTCTGCGTGTAGTGGAATAGCTTCTGGAAATATTCTGATACATATTGACTCTTGTTCTCTAAATGTGAAAGAGATGCAAACTTTTGGTAGAGTTAGGTTAAAGTTTGGGCTATATTTCAATAGAAGATATCTATTCAAGACCAACAGGTGTAGAATCAATACCTTTCAAAATAAATAGTAATACATAATATCACTGTTGTGCTGTACATTATGAGCGCCTGATGCCAAAGCCCAAAACCAATTCAGGACCACCATAATAATTCTATGTCCTATCTACCTCAGGCACTCATTTATTTCCGATTGCTAGTGAATGATATCCATATGTGGAATGTATTGATATCTTTTAATCCATTCTTTTTTTATTAGAGACATCTTGCTCTTATTTGTATCAGTTTTCCCCTTAAATTTGAGATCGATTCTACTGAAAAATCCACCGCCACTTGAAGACGGTGTTGGGTAGAAGGAGAGTCTGAGTCTGGGCTGGCGTTGCAAGGGTTGCATTGGGTATAGCTGAAGTCTTATTTGATCCAAGAGATGTTCCAGGAGGTGTAGCCTGTGAGGTTGTATTTTTGGATGACGTTTGATTTGGTTGTAGAGCCAGAACTCCTTGCTGCAGCAAGAGGATTGATGAAAACAGGAATATCATTATCAATATTGCAGGCATACCATTCTTTGTTCAAATCCAAATCGATTCATCAGATAGGCTGGAGAATAACTGGGAAGGAAAATCTGATTCATCTTCTACTATTCTTATTAGCGATTATGGCCAGCCTTATTTAGAAAGACATGTCAGCAGAAAAGGAAAAACTTGAAGAAAAGATAGGTGAAGCTCTTGGTTTAGAGATGGCTGCGCAAAAGGCTGTAGAAGAGCTAGGCTCAAAAGGATTATTGGATGAAGCAGGAATGAAGGCTAAATTAGATAAGATGAGAAAAGAAGCGAAAAACCATCAGACAAAGCTTGAAGAATTGGTTCAGAAGTTGTCACAGTCACAAGGATTGAATCCTGAAAATATCCAAAGTACCGCCTTAGAAACTGAACAAAAGGCTTCTCAAATGATGAATACATATCTTGGGGATGAGCCGGATTCTTCTGAAGCAATAGAATTTCTATGCCTTGCTGAGGGCGGTGAAGTAACACACTATGAAGTTTTAAGTACTATGGCAGCAAAGAAAGTTAAAAATAAACAATTCTCCACTGCAGTCAATTCGATTCTGAGGGAAGAACAGAGACATCTTCAATTATGTACTCGATTAGCTAAGCAGGTCGCAGTATCTTGAATAGATCTTTTATTTTCTTGTTTAAGAGGATACTGAACAACGAATCCTCAGATAAGAACAAAGAAGTTTTTAAAGTAGGCTCTTCTATTGCTTTTGACAACATCTTCATGGAATTCTCAAGAAAAACCAGGGAAAGTCTACATTTTTAACAGACGAGTTCATCATGGTGGAATCGGATCTTTGCTAGGATTGTCAAATCTTCTCAAAAAATCTCAACCAATTCCTACAGGAATTTTATCAGGGTTAGGTGAGGGTCTAGCAAAGGATGATTATGCCGATAGAGATGAATGGTTCAAGTTCGAGAAAAAGCATGACGACACCGTAGTACCAGAAACAACGACGACGACGACTTCGTCAACAGATACCGATTTATCATATGCAGACGTCAGTAATGATAATACTAAGTCGCAGCAAGATGATAATAATGCAAGGGCCATCGAGGATGATAATAATGCAAGGGCCATCGAGGATGATAATAATGCAAGGGCCATCGAGGGAACGAAAGTGTCATCATCAAATAATCTAGATGAAGAGAAACAATAATCTATTGACCTATTGTTAAATTATTAACCGCTTATTTAATGGTGATTGTCTAACTTGCAGCCGTTAAATATGTTGTAGAACATATGAGAGATAATAATGAGTAATTATAAAGACAAAGGTGAGAAATCTGATGAATCATCCTCTAATGTTGATGCGTCTTTTACATGCGAAGAATGTGGAAAAAAATTTAGTTCTCGTCAAGAACTTAAAGAACACACACACTGATTAAAAAACAACTAGGTTTATCGGTGCTTAAGACTACCATCATCTAATATACTTTTAGTTGTCATCTTGGAGATTTTATTAGACTATTATAGAACCTCTGATTGAGAAAAATTGGATGTTGAGAGCCGACTCCAAAGGATGTATTTAAATCTGAATTTGTCTGTCTAACTAACCAGCAATCATGTTTGATATTTTAAAATACTATAAAGTTTACGAGCCTTATAGTGTATGTTGCCATAGTGGGACACTACTCTTATTGAGTGGTGATGTGTGTGGTCGGCGGCGAGTCTACATTAAATTCTTCAAAAAACAACAAAAAGAAGAAGATATTATTAGTTGATGATGACTCTGATACTACCTGGCTTTCCAAAACAGCTCTAGAACGTAATGGATTTGAAGTCCAGACATTTGGGAGTCCTATTGCGGTACTGGAGAATTTTAAACCTGGGTCGTACGATCTATTACTGATCGATATTAAAATGAAAGAGATGGACGGTTTCGAACTTTATGATAAACTAAGAAAAATGGATAATAACATTAATGTTTGCTTTCTAACAGCAGCACAAGAATATTATAACAACTATAAAGAGCGTTATTCTTGGATACAAAAAGAATGTTTTATAATGAAACCAATTGCGCTAAAGAATCTAGTAAATATAATAAATTCAGTTTTAAGTTAGCTAGCCCATCTATTTTTATCAAATAATCTTTTTAACTGGGATATTCTCAATAAAGATACGCTTTGAGTCAGTCACAACAAGAGCAGGATTTCACAGTTCTCACACCAGGTGTTTCTTATCAGAAAAAAAAAGTCTTGGTTGTAGACGATGAAGTTGATATTACAACGATCTTTAAACTTGTTTTAGAAAAAGTCAATCTGCACGTAGATGTCTATAACGACCCATTGTTAGCATTATCTGACTATAAAGCTGGTATGTATGACCTATTGTTATTTGATATTAGGATGCCAGGGATGAATGGATTTGAACTATATAGAAAAATAAAAGATATAGAAGAGGAAGAGGAGAAAGTTAAGAATGGTAAACCTCGGGTATGCTTTATCACAGCATTTGAAGAATTTCGCAGTGAATTTAAGGAAACATTTCCAACTGTAGAAGAGGTTGATTGTTTTCTTAAAAAGCCTATCCCGATGCCTGATTTGATAAAGAAAGTAAAATCACAATTAGGTTTGTTATAGATAGCAGATAGATAGGTCAGGATACTGACCTAAAAAGTTATTATTAACGTCAATAATAAACTAGGCTTTTCAGGCGAAAATATTGAGCTGTCCACATAACGTCATACTTTAACATTCAATGTGAAAGACAAATAATACAAATTATATACTTCTATATAATCAAAATAAGGAAATTATATCATACGTTTACAGTATAAGAAATAGGTCAGGTTTACCCAGAGTATATTACATTATATCATATTTGAATATGCTTATATGCAATATATTCATTATTAAGAAGTTTAGTCTTAACAGCTTATGTACAGCTTATGTACATCTTACCTTGGTGGTTGCTGATGAAATATCTTCTCCGGTTTTACTTTTAGTATAATTCTCTTTTCATTTGGAGATCTCCTTGGGTATCTATCCACACCCAGGTACTTTTTAGCTAGTTTATCAATATGTTCATCTGCATCTTGGTTTGTCTGCCCTATAACTTTCCCTCTAATAGTAACCATATTGTATGGATTATTACGATCCACAATTGAAATTGCAACTCTAGGATCCCTTGATATATTTTTATGCTTTATTCTTCCCTCAGCAGTATTTATGAGGACAACATCATCTTCAACATCTATCCACGTAGGAGTTACTTGAGGTGACCCATCAGACATCAGTGTAGATAGAAACGCAAAGTTACTATCTTGCAGAAGTTTAGCTATTGGCTCTGTGATCTGATTGTGTTTATTATTAGCCATAATCTGATAAAAAATACGACCATCTGTCTAATAATGATTTTCGCCAAATGTTGAGCTTTCTAGTCTGAAATATCAAGAATATTGCGTCTAAGCGTGGCTACAGTAAATACAGAGCTAGGATCACAATCAAGCAGAAATCGAAAGAACGATAATGGTCAGTCAGAGAAAATGAGAAAGAGATAATCATTTGCTGAATTGTGTATATACATCAGATATCACGAACAATTGAAACCAGAACTATTGGATATATTCATTTTTTTTAGAGCGTCGTTCACTAGTACACTAATGTAGACTAGAGGTCTAGCAGTATTTCAATGTACTATTGTTCCTTTTCATTAAACACCATTCTTGTGCAGTGGTAGTATTTTTACTTGCTATGAACTATAGGATTGTGCGGCAATGATGTATTGCCCGTAGCATTCATTACAGATTTGATCATAGAGATATATCCACCAGGCATGGATTTTATCAATGAGTCAGCAGCTTCGCTCGCAGATTTACCCGTTGCATAAGCCCCAGCCAAATCATTCAGCTCCTTCTTTTCTTGTGCAAATGTCTTCTGGTGAAAAGAACAGTTAATACAAATTGCTAACGAAAAAACAAGCACGAATATCACCAAAGAATTATTGCGTTTTAGATTCATGTAAAAAAAAGGATTCGATCAAATTTATCAGTTCCTTGTATGTGTTCTATATAATATGACTGGAGAGTTCGAGGAGAAGAAAAAGATGCAGATTAGGGTGTAGAGAATAATCCTAAAAAGCTAGCTAGCTAGCTATTCTTTCTTTTATTGTGTTTGCTGCTAACATACTCCTCCTCCTATTTCAGATTGTATCCATAAGGTTTCAGATATAGAAGCATACGCCATTTCATCTGTTGACAAAACTAACGCAGAAATTCATGAATTGTTATCTTTATTATCAGGATTGTTCAAGCCCAAAGAAATGTAATCGGTAGTCTTTTTGTCTAAGATATTGTAATAGGCATCAGATATTTTTCCTCTTCTAAATAAACCAAGTATTTCTCTTCTTATATGCTCTAACTCTGTAATATATTCTTGTTTACTATAATTCCTATTTTGAAAAAATCTATCATAGATACTTTCAGTTCTACTCAAAAATATGTTCAAATGACGTTTTTGTCTGTTCTTGTTATACCATCCTATGAAGACAGGTATTGAGCCTGCAATACCTAGTCCTATGAAAAGATATGTTTCTGGCGGAAATGTTGGATCAAAATTAGCAGTTAATGTGGATCCAAATTGTGAAATCTGAACAGTCAAGGGATTACTTAAACTATTAACGATTCCTGACCAAGAATCAAAATTAAAAGTGCGGTGAGGATTTGCAACACATTGGAGCATTTCTCCCTTGGTGTACAATGCAGAATTTGTCCCAAGACTTCTTACTCCATTGCACACTATTTCTCCAGCATTAGGAGGATTGGTATGGAAATTTAGTTTTACCAACACGGCATCTTTATTTCCATCTATAACCGAAATAGTATTAGAAGCAGTATTTGTAACATATATCTTATTAGTAGCACTATTAACTGCAGTGAAACTTGCTACTAAGGGAAATTTTATATTAACAGGTATTCTTGCTAATAGATTATTATTTTTGTTAAAAGAAGTTTTTAACAGTGGATTTACAGTTATGTTATTATTGTTATTTTTTATCGGTTGATTCCTATTTAAGTCACTACCATTTATTATGGACACTATTATCTCCAATATTTGCAACGTATATTTTGTTAGAGATGGGATTTATTGATATCCCAACAGGGTTATCGCCAACCTTAATCCTGCCAATTACATTATTAATATTTGTGTTGAGGTCAATTACAAAGACTGTGTTAGATGCATAATCAGTAACATAAGCTCTATTTGTAGAAGTATTAATTGCGATACCTGTAGGCGCAACAATACCACCATTTTTCCCGAAAGAAGTTCTTGCTATCTTATTGCTATTGTCATTCCTGCTATTGTTATTGTTGATTATGGCTGAGTTATCTATTACAGACATCGTGCCGTCTCCTATGTTTGTAATATATGTCCTGTTCGTTGTAGGATTAACTGCGATACCATATGGAATATTGCCAACCTTTATTGTAGAAGAAATAGTATTTGTAATACCATCTATTACAGAGACTGTTCCTGATTCTATATTGGTAACATATGCCAAGCTTAAAGAAGGATTTACTGCGATACCTACGGGGCTTTTGCCTACAGATACATCAGTAATTTTAAGATTAGTTGAACCATCTATAACTGATACTGAATCTGATCCTCTGTTTGTTACGTATACTCTGTTATTCAGAGGATTAACATCTATACTATATGGGAAACTTCCGACTTGGACTGTTGCTTCAATCTTGTCTGTGCTTCCGTCTACTATAGATACAGTGTTTGAAAATTCGTTTGCGACATATATTTTGTTAGTAGTAGGATTAACAGCAACCCCCACAGGATAGCTATCTACTTTTATACCAGAATTGATGACATTGTTATTATCATAATTGCTCAGGTAGCTACTAGTATTATCAGCATAAACTGTAAATAGCTTTTCATCTGACATAGAATAGAATTGAATTGCTAATACTGTCAAAACTACGATTGTCAATAACAGTATCTTTTTTGGTATTAATATTATATCTAAAAACATACACAAATAATCGAGTTTAATGTGATGTGAAATATAATATATATATTACAATTGATTTTACTACATTTGTTGTTCTAATACTTAATGATAACCATCAGTTTACCAACTCATTCGTTAAACATACAAGGAAACTATTACCGCATTATGGTTTTTATCAGAATATATATAATAGATTAACAATAATGATCGTAAGTTTAATAGATACTTGACTAGAATATCATTTTTGCTGTTGGCATTATTTAGCGGAATATCCATGTTTGCAGCATATTTAGTAGTATTATCCTTAAATCATCAACTTATCGAGGATTTTTTAGCATATGCTGAAAGTAATAGTATCAGCAAGAACAACGGACATGGTATTATTTATTATAATCTATTTAGCAACTTGAGCAGAGATTTCGCAGGAACGATTGAAAAGTTCAAACACAATGATATTCCACAGGAATCTGGTAAAGCAACTACTAGCAATAATAATGCAACTACAACCAACTAGAATTTGTATCAAGAATCAATCTAGAACTAATTGTCAAAGCTATGACAACCAGTATATTGCGCCACATTCAATTTGCCTTATAGAAAGTAATAATTGCATTCAAAATATCTACAGATTAAATATTAAAACAGGAGTAGTAAGAAAGACAAGAAATATCTGTTTAGAAAGCTAATTTTTAGCAAAAAATATCGTATTATATTATTTTTGCTCATCCTTTAACATAATATAAGGATATGTTGATCTTGTAAATCATATATATGCAAGAAGGACGAGAAGGAGAAGCAGACAGCACCAGTAGTACTGATACTAATGTCATTATCAAAGCTACTGCCAAGAATAATAAAAGAAATGATAAAAATGACATATCACATGAAACTATTTTCAATATGGCTGCTGGTTTATGGGTATCCAAAACCTTAGCAACTGCATTGGAACTTGAAGTTTTTAGTAAGTTATCTGGCAATAAATCTGTGACTTTAAATGAATTACAAAAGTTATTGGAGATGGAATCTCGTCCGACTGAAGCATTAGCCACTGCATTAGTATCACTAAGATTACTTAGGCTATCCACTAGTGAAACTGGAGAAAGAATATATTCTAATACTAGGTTGTCTGAGACCTTTCTTGATATAAGTAAACTTAGTAACTACGTAGGCGATATTGCTACAATATTTGACAAGCGTTTTTATAAAAATTGGGAAAACCTAATCGATTGTCTAAGTTCAAACAAACCTGTGGACGAATTTGTTTCTATAAAAAAAAAGAAAGCGAAAATCCTCATCACCAAGCTCAAAAAAGGGCGGAGGATTAGTGGGAGATATAAATCCAATAAGTGAGTTTAATGCTAAGACAATAGAGCAAATAAAAACATTTGCTCATGGCATGTATGATATTAATGTCGGTCCTGCTTCATCTCTGACAAAGTTATTTGATTTTTCAAAATATTCTAAACTTATGGATATTGGTGGATTTAGTGCTGGAGTCTATGCATTACAAGCAGTTAAGGCATATCCTAATCTATCAGCTGAAGTAATTTTAACTTTGGAACCAGTTGCTGAATTAGCTAATGGATACATAAAACAATTCAATTTGGAAAACAAAGTGAATACAAAGGTATTCGATATATTTGAAGAAGAAAGGTTTACAGCAAGAGAAGCAGAAGAAATGAAAGGACAGGGAATAAAAGAATCCAATAATGGTATGATGTAGCCATTGTTTCAAATGTGCTCCGTAGAAACAATGAATAGAAAAATAAAATATTACTAAAGAGAATTTACAATAATCCTCAGAAGGAAGGACTTACTCGTTTGCTGAAGTATCAAATATGCTTAGAAGCGTTGGATTTGTTAACATACAAAAAATCGAAGCTAGAGGACACACAGATTTTGTCGTAGGGCTATAAGAAACAGGGTTAAGTATGTATATGTATATTTATATAAAGAGTGTCGGTATCGATGAAGTCAAGACTGCAACAGTAAACAGAAAAGATAATCAATACATGTATATACTGCCGCACGATGATACACAGAAAATGGATATTACCCGAAAAATCTCTGTTAGAATGGTATTTACAATTATTGCTTCAATTATTGCTGCAAGTACGGTAATGGAGTTTGGATCTTATAGTTCAAGTGAAGCCCAACAAATATCACCAGAAGAAAAAGCAAAAATGTGCAATCCAGACAATCCAAGTCTGAATTTTGTTAATTCAACTGAGTCAGAAATATGTGGTATTCCAGCCTCAACACCGGCATCAAACTCAACCTCATCATCACCGTCATCATCACCATCACAATCAGAATCATCTCCACCGTAATGGGGCTACTAGCATGTTTCAGTAGTTTCATACATCAAACCTTCATATAGCAAGCTTTATTTTAAACGATTTTTGTCATCATAAAGATAGATAACTGCTCTATAATCAGAATATAGTTGTCAAGTTACTCTTCTGACGTTAAGTACCATTTAAGCATTAGATGATCGAGTTGCATAAAAAATTGGCTAAATTAAAGAGATAATTAAATGATGGAGTAGCTTATGATTAAGCTTAAAGATGAGCTACGTTGCCTTAATGATTATTCAATGTAAGGTAAGAATAAATTCAAATCAAATAGGTTTGTGGGATGGATATAATCAATCAAAGATTTTCATATATGATCTATGTATTAATATATAGAATAGAAATTGCAACCACATGGTAAGCTTGGTGATTTCTGAGAAGGATACTTGCAGCTCTACTGATATCTAGTGCACTATTATCTCAAGTAATAGATATAATCTAATAATCTAATAATCATACCATCATCAATCAACAATGTAAGAACGACTCTCATTTAATTAAATTCTTTGGTAGTCTTCATTAGTCATTTCTTTTGCGAAAGCCACCAATCTTTGATAATTTGAAAGTGCTTGTCACAGACCAAGAATGTTTGTTCAAATTCATCATCTTCGTCTATAAGTGTAAGTATAGCTTCTTTTGTAATTTTTCCATTACACGTTTTATAATGACAAACATTACTGATAGCTATATCTGTTATTTCTCTCCACCACCACCTAAAGAAAGATATCTCACAACTATTAATACCATATTCATCACGCTTTTAACAAAGCAGTAAGCTAGATGTTAGAGAACATAAGCATGAAAATGGAACGCTTCCATGAGACATGCATATGACAATGTAACATTTGAGCTCATTAGTGGAACACTAGAACAATAAAACGATGGAATAATAGCTACCACGGTTAATCTTTATTTATCTTTCAAGAACTCTAGTATTACTCCGCTCTTTGAATTATAATCAAATTTGTATGATTCGTTGCCAGCTATAGGCAATGATTCTAAATTACCAATTTTACAAAAAGGACACTTATTATTATTGTTAGTATTATCATCACCACTTGTCATAAATCTATCGTTAAAAGCGGATGCGCACCAAAGACAGGATTGACATATTAAAAACAAGACCTTTCCTCCCCTTGTTCTCATAAAGCCGTGGTCCCTATTACCACTTTCTTCTTCTAGTGTTTCTGCTGCTTTTAACTTTAGAATAACATTAAGAACATAATTATTTTTAATCGAATTGTAGCGCATTACCTCTTGTTGTAATTGTTGTTGCGAAAACATCAAAGTAATTATTTCTACCTAGCTTAATAAAAAGTCTTTTACAATCAACAAGCTTGCTTCTGCTATTGGTATTTTGTGGTTTTTAGCCCCACGCTCCACTACTAATTTTCCGATAAATATAATACTTATAACACTAGATACTTATAACACTAGGATGATAATTGCGTGAGACTACAGATGCTGCAACTACCTAATTTCTCAATTTACTAAATGTTTTTGTAGCTAATCCTAAGATCATAGTATAGATTAATGGTCGTCCCAAAGATATCGTTGCTTAATCAGTCTTATTCCTATTGTGTATGTATGGTAGATATGATAGATTCTACAAAAATAATCGCTGGAATTGCTATCCCATATAAAATTAGAAAGTATTATTCAATATTTCTTAATTCGATGTCTCATGATCAAAAAGTATGGAGCAATTATAAATAAAAATGTTTGAGATAGCTTGATTTACTACTTCCCGAAAACTTCTGACTCTACGAATAAATCAGCTTTTAAAGATGTTATAGAATGTGATATAACAATGATGGCTGCGGAGGGTGTTATCAATTTCAAAATGTCTCAAATGAATTACCACGTGTTAATTATAAGATTAGTGCTGATTATGGATAAGAATATTGTTGCTAAATCTACTAATTCTGACAGTTATGATCTTTTCGGTCATACGATGAATATCTGCACAAAGATAAATTCGAAAGCACCACCAAATGGTATGGTTATTGGCAATGCTTTATATCAAGTCATAAAATCCTTCTCCTCAGCCTCATTTTTCGATGACTATTATTTTAAAATGGCAGGCGAATATTCAGGATTGAAGCAATCCTATCCTGTTTATTCAGTTGTTAGCAAATACAAGAACGAGAATATTACAATGCAAGAAGAAGGAGAAGTAGTAGTAATAGCACATCAAAAGGAGCAGCAGCAAAAACAAAATGAGTCTCGAAACATTCTCCTAGTTGATGATACATTCACGGACTCTCAAGAAGCCTTAAAACATTTTGCTCAATCAGACCCCTACCATTACAAATTAATCCTTTTTGGATATTAGAATGCCCAATCCAAACGGAATTCAACTGTATTACAGACTCAAAGCTATAAATCCAAATGTAAGAATAATATTTGTAACAGCTCTTGATGTAATAAAGGACGAATTAGCACTTCTGCCAGGCTTTTCACCTGACTATGATTTAATAAAGAAGCCACTTGAGAGAGAGAATTATATTAATAGAATAAAGACAGCCCTTTCTTAAAGCATGTCTAGTAATGGAATACATCAGCAAATGCTGAAGATAACAGATTTTTATTTATTACTTAGGCATAGGCAATCTAAATTAATAGGTAGAAAGAAAAATTATTCTTCAAAAATTCGGATGAAGTATCTATGTATATCCACATCTCATCTATCAGTTATAATTAGCTCCTTGCCATGATGTTCAAGCAAGTTCTGTTTCTGCTTTGGTGCAAGTCTATTATAATCTAATTTATTATAGAAACAAAATTCCTTATGTTTAATATTAGATTTAGAAAAAGATAGAGGCGGCAGAGATGTTTCGTGCTTTATTAACTCATTTACTTTATTATAGTAAAAGAATGAACCCATATCTGTAAATACAGAAACACCATTTTTATCTAATTCACTTGCATGATTAGTTAGTGAACTGATAAATGATACGATATCTATAGAAAAGCCAAAATATGCTCTGGCTGCATCCATAATTATGAGTGATTCTTCTTCATTCTCATATTTTATTGCATTGATTTTATTTCTTAATAATAAATGCCTGACTGCATCAGTAGTCTCATAAAATGGAAGGAAGAGAACTATGTCATTATTCTCTTCAATATGCTGCTTTATGAGCTGGACATATAACTTTCTTAATGACTTAAGGTCAGGATAGACTACAATAAAATGCGAGCCGTATCTTGAATGTGTTATTTGAGAGACCGCATCATCAAAATCATTACATTCTATGATTTTTTGAACCAAATTCTATCTCACTGGAGATGTCTGCACGTTATGACATATAATACTGTGCTTTTTTGTTCTTACTAAGAAATGGCACTTGTATTTTTGAATTATCTTTGAATTCGATACTATAATCCCAAATTATTATTAACATTGACTTAACCTATTTGATATTATATACCGCTTACCACTTAGCAGCTTGCATGATTAGTTAGTGAACTTTATCTAGGTTTACTTACTAATGGTATAGAAATACTATTTAGGATTGTAGAGAAGAAATCGAAGGATAAAGAAGATCATGGTATTATGTAGACGTTAATAAGCATCTAACACAAAGAAGAGATGTTAATAGTCAAGAATGTGATGACAACAATTCATAACGCAGCCTTTAACCTTCTTTTACATCTAATCCAACTAATTATTTAGCTGTGGAAATCTATTTTTCAGATCTTTGTATCTGTTCCTTAATGTTACTTCAGTTATTCCAGCAGCATCTGCAATATCAGTTTGAGTCTTATTTTCACCTGTATTAAGACATGACACATATAGAACTGTTGCTGCAAGTGCCATAGGATGTTTACCTGCTGATATCTCCCTTTTAGTAAGGTTATTCATAACGTCCATCGCTTGACGGTTTGTATTTTCATTCAGGTCTGCTTTGTTTGCAACCTTGACAATACATTTCATAGGATCTATTATTGGAGGAGTGGATATGTTGAGTTTAGAGACCAATACTCTATAACTTTTTGACAATATTTTTAGCTTTATGCCACTAGCAGCAGCAACTTCTTTAAGTGTCTTTGGAACATTCAAGTCTCTGCATGCTATGTATGAAGCAGCAGCCAGAATAGCATCTATTGTCCTTCCTCTTACCAGTCCTCTTTGTTGAGCCTTTCTATAAATATAAGCAGTTCTTTCTATCACTGCATCTGGTAAGCCTAGTTTATCTTTTAATTTATCAAGTTCATTAAAAGCTTGTATAAGATTTCTATTAGTAGAATCGTGTGCATGTGATCTAAAGTCCCATGTCTTTAGCCTTTCCATTTTAGAACGAATTGACGCATCAATTTTGTTACCACTAGCATCTATATCTGTTCTTCCAATAATTGTAGTAAGTCCTTTATCATGACGAGCTAAGGAAGTAGGCATACCTGTTCTACTTTTACCATATCCTTCTGCTCCTTCACTACCAAAAGAACGCCATTCTGGTCTGGTATCTTCAATATTTTGACTAATAACCATACCACAATTACTACAAATAATCTCACCAGATTCAGGGTCAGTAATAACAACTGCAGATTTTACACCTTTTTTGCTACAAATAGAACATCTAAGAGAGGAAGATACTCCTGCTACTTCTTCCATTTCTAATTTTGGTAGAAAAACTATTTATCGGTTACGATTTTTATGTATATAGAATTAGAGTATCTATAATGCTACTTAGTAGTAATATAATAATACTTTGCAGCCTTTTGTATTATATTAGCTACATATTGATCTATTCCAAGCATAGTTGCGATCATCATAGGCGATGTATTTAGTAATGCTTCAACTGTAACTCCGTGGCTAATTAGGATATGCTTAAGCCCATCTGCTATGTCTAATTCATTAATTGTATTGCTATTATTGTCATCCATGATCGTATTAGATGAATTCCTTTTTTAAGCTCCTGTTTCGTTGAAATGATATTGTATAAAGAAGAGGAAAGATAAAAAGATGGAGAGGATATAGACGAAGTTTCATCTTCTCTTTTCATATCCGTGATTATTTTATGTTATTTTGTCATATTACCAGCAGTCATATTACCACCTGTTGTCATATTCGCTCCTCCGCCCGTCGTTTGATTGCCTTGAGCCGAGGCTGATGGTAATGACAAGATGCCATTCTCTGCTATTGTTGTTGCTGCTACAACTGTTAGTGCTGCGACTATAGCCAAAACAACTAACATTGTTTTTGTAGACATTGCAAGTGCTTTACAAATATATTATATAAAAATGTTTAGTTAAAGAACTCCAATTCATCGGTTCACTTGCACTCGCGTTAACAATTCATATTTGTAAATGATTTGTTCATTTGTTATATTGATTGGTGATGAAGTAACAGGTCTGTATTATTATGCGTCCATATAAATAAATAAATCAATATAAAAAAGAAGACTGAAGCATGCAAGTAAGGTTTTTGCTTTCTTTTGTGATATTATGCAAGCAACCAAAGGATACATTCACGTCGTAAGTCTGGGTTATAATAGCAACAGGGCTCTAATCCAGACAAAAGCGTGAGCGGGTTTCCGATGTTTTACCGTATTTGATTCTCTTGTTTGCTGGCTGGTTGTATACATTTTCTTTTTTATTATTTTATTATTTCCTATTATTACGGCTATCTCAACAACGGGTTCGCTATGTCAGAGCTTCTTACTTACTAGGGATTAATCATAATTATTCTGTTATCAATTCCAAGTTGGGTCAATTACCTGTGAGGAGAAAGAGTCGAACTCAGACTGACGATATCGTGTAATAAGACTGACAAGGATCAGCAGATAGATATTCAAACCAAGTTATTTGATTGAAGCAGCAGATTCTGTTCTATTTTATACAATAGGTTATCAATATAATCATCTGTTAATAATGATGGTATCTTTTTCAATTGAAGTAGTTTGGGAAGCATAGAATTTATTTTATATAAAGTTTCAATCTTCATATTTATTTCCTTTTGTTCGTAACAGTCATGAACAAGCTGTTGTAATTCTGTCTTCTGTAAATTAGATAACATATACATACATCTCTTCTGATACTTTTATTAAAGACAATATACCTTATAACTAATACTAAATATCATGCTAAGACTATAATTATTAAAGCACTTCTGCATGTCAAACAAATTATTTGATTATCAGAAAAATCAGAAGAAAAATTGAGATTGAAGTAGTTAGTTCGCTATAATAGTAATTAGGAGGAAGATAATGATAACAGCAAACTTAAATGGTGCATTATTAACTTCAGAATGTTTTTTTAACTAGCATGGTAGTTCCCGAATGATATGATTTGGATCACTACTACAGGACTCATCAACCTCTCTCAACCCCAGTTCTTCCTAGGAAAAAAGAATCTTGGTCGTAGACGATGAAGTCGATATTACTACAGTCTTTAAACTCGGTTTGGAGGAAGCTGATCTTCAAGTAGATGTCTACAATGACCCGTTGTTAGCATTATCTGACTACAAACCTGATACATATGACCTATTGTTATTTGATATCAGGATGCCAGGGATGAATGGATTTGAACTATATAGAAAAATAAAAGATATAGAAGAGGAAGAGAAGAAAGTTAAGAATGGGTAAACCTCGGGTATGCTTTATCACAGCATAATAAATCACAGTTAGGTTTGTTATAGTTAGAAAAATCTGGGAAATTACAAAAGGTAATACATAGTGACCTAAAGCTACTTGAAAGCCTACATGGTATGATTCACAGATCAACTATAATTCACGAACAACAACAAGAGATAGATGAAAGATGCCAATAGTAAATACCAAAGTAAGAGGAATAAACAACAAAGATACAAAGATATCTTTCAGGTAATAGACATTCCACTACGAAACGTAAAATTATATGAACCTTCTTTATTCTACTACAACATTCTATGAATCTTTAGGTTGAGTTTATTATCTTGTTGACTTGTTCTATCAAATCCTCATTCTTAATTGGTTTTGTAATAAAACAATCTTTTACATCTGATAATTCAGGAAATGCTTCTTTTCTAATTTGCTCATCATACACATCGCTAGCTGTGATAAAGCATATCTTTACTTTATCATCTACCTTTCTCATCTTCTCATATAGATCAAAGCCATTCATCTTTTGCATTACGATATCTAACATTAATAGATCGTATGAATTTGCTTTAAAATTCTGTAGTGCTAAAAGAGGATCATCAAATGCATCCACTTTGAATCCATTATCTTCTAAAAGTGTCTTGAACAGTAAATTAATATCTAATTCATCATCTACTATCAAGACTTTCCTTTTCTTTTTCATGATTATTTTTCTCTCTATCTGTATTTGATGCCTACTTCTATTTCATACGCTCAATTGTGTCATCGTTGTTTTCCTAGTTGTATTTTCGATGATGTTCTACGATTTCCTTAACATTGCTATAGATAACCCGATACTGGTTGTCCTGCTACTTGTTGAGCAGCCGTAGTAGCAATATATTCTGCTTCGCTAACAGAAAAATTTGCCTTGAGCCTATCTATATGATGAACCTCTTCAGCAAACTTCATCATCTCTTTGCAATAATAAATATTTCTCCTGGTAACCTCAGTAATATATCTTGTTTTTAAACCTCTATTAAGGTCTAATAGTAATTTTTTGTATGATTCACCACCAATAGCTAGTGAAGCAGCTTTATGGTCAGCACATGAATCTACTCTCTCTGCTTTAGATAAAAATTGAGGAATTACATTAGTTACTTTTTCTTCGCCATGCGTGACATCTGTCCTTTCAGAAACCATTAGTAGTCACACGAGTATCCCACATTTTCGAACATGATTTATGATCTCCTCAAGTAGTTATATTACTACAGTACTAACGCTTTATGATATATCATAAGTGGTGCGTATAACTGTCCTGTCTTTCAGTCTTTCAGTCTTTCAGTCTTTCAGTCTTTCATAGCCAGCCCCTCTACCTTGATATCTCATAATTTGTTTCTACAGCTTTTCGTATTTGACCTCTCATCAATGAAGAATTTTGAACGCAATGAATTGAGAGATGAAAGAAGAAAGATGTGGAAGCTAAAAGAGACAAATGAAATCTTTGAAAATACTGTAACGAAAACGTCTGTTGGCTGACATTTCTTCTGTTAAAATCAGCATAAAGGATAATTAGTAGCATATTTATTGCTTCAATAGCACCAATTGTATAAGAGTAACATAGGAGAAATTACATGGATAAAAAGGCACTCCTAAAGGAGCTTATAAAGGATAAGGGAATTGTAATACCTGAGAAACCAGTTAAGCTATCAGGTGGAGGAGAAAGTCTGTATTATTATGATATAAAAAAAGTAGTTTTGGATCCAAAAGGATTAGATCTTGCAAGTGATCTGGCATTGGAGATAATATCAGGATTGCAAGCCAAATCTGTTGGAGGGCTAGAAGTAGGATCAATACCTTTCGCTGCCGCAATTTCGCTAAAGAGTAGCATGACTTCCAATCCTCTCTCAGCTTTCATTGTAAGGAAGAAAACAAAAGAACATGGTCTTCAAAAAGAGATAGAGGGCAATTTAGAATCACCGGTTGTGATAGTTGATGATGTAATAACACAGGGTAAAAGTATCCTTGAGACTGTCGATAAAATTGTTAAAGAAAGGTGTGAAGTTGTTGGTGTTATTGCTATTGTTGATAGACAGGAAGGCATAAATGAAGAACAATTGAGAGATAGAAATATAGAATTGTTTAGAATTTTTAGGCACAGTGATTTCAGGGATTTCATCGACCAACAGTTAAAGACAAGTAGTGCTAAAACTGAAGCATATCAGTCTGTTTAATTGTCGACTATTATGAGGTAATCTATTAAGTATATTGTCTATTTTTTCCTTATACACATTGGCAATGCTCACATAAATAGCCCATTCCGATTCGTATATACATTTAACTTACTACTAATTCTTCTATTAGATCTGTCATGTGTTGTTAGATGATAGTAAATAGTTAATAGGTTAACACCGTTTTTATAACCTATGTCGCCGAAGAGTGAGAAATCAGCTGACTTTGCTTCTAAAGACATCATTTACAAATATACAAAGTCAATCGAGGAATTTCTTAAAAAAGAAGATAAGCCATTTTCTGAGCCTCACATAGCAGAACGTGTTTTTGGTATAAAGATAAGAAAAGAAGGCAATCTCCCTTCTTCAAAGCAACAACTTGTAAAATTATCACGAATCAAAGATGCGTTAAAAATTTTAGTTAAAGAGAAAAAGATTTTTGAGGCTTTACTTGAAGATCCTGTTAGTAAAGAACAAGTAATGCATTTTTCTATTAGTGGATGGTACGCAACGCCATAGTAACTATCTATCACCTGTCCTGATGGCTCCTCAAAACAGACTGCTATATCTTTTGTTGTAACTGGAAATAGCAATAATGGGAAGATAGCAACAACCAATTGGAATATAAGTAGCGGCTACGACGAAAGCTGTGAAGTTCATGGATAGTAATTCATTTCCTTTTATCCTATCTTTGAATTGCTAATCCATTAACATGTCTGGATTAAGAAAGCTACGGGTCTAGACATAACAGAGTACTTAGATATATTGCTTGCATATGTCTTTGTAATAATAACTATTATGGTTCTGAAATCTGTATAATAATTGGTCCCGACATAGGCATTGCAATCAAGCTAATAAAAAGAACGAAGTCATTATCTGAAGTAGCACATGAAATTACATTTAGTAGCAGAGACAACTTTGGAACTACATATTGAAGTGTATTTTGGTAAAATATATTTGCCATCAGCAGTAAAATAGAAGAGAATACCGTGTAACTTACTCTCTTTTGAGAGCACCATATGAAGCCTTTAGAAAACAGGAAATGACTAGGTAACGTTTGGAGCGTCTACAGATGGCGGCAGTAAGACTTTTAGTGATAAATAAACCTAAGCAACTCAACGAATGCAAACTCAGTTGATGCAAACATAGATTCATCAGCAAACAGAGTATTTGTCACATGGTGGGAAAGAAATCAAACAAGCAATCAACCAGTTCTTAGCACAGATAACAGACAAGCATAACAGCTTGTTTAGCCCTTCTGTTGTTATACTTCCATCGTCTGAACGTGTTTTGTCATTGTTTAGATTAATCCATATGTCATATGTTTTTAATTGATAGCAAATCCTATTACAATATCTTACTTGTGATCATGGTTTACTATCATTATCGTCTTGACTAGTGTTGGTAGAAGAAGAGGAAAAAGATGAAGACGACGAAAGCTTGAGTTTGCTTCCAAATCTGAGGATATATGGAGCCATAAATGTTGTTATGATTGTTACCACCCCAACTATAGGAAAGATAGAGGAGGAAATTGCACCTACATCCTGACCACCTTTAACTACTACCAAAGATAATTCTCCTCTGGTTGAGGACATCCCAAATCCGGTCCTTATTGCTGTAATTGCGTCATAGTTTGACCTGACTAAAACGCCAGTAATTATTAAGAATTTTGAAGCAAATGAAGTTAGAATGAGTATCATTGCAGGAACGATGAACAATGGTATTAAGGATATATCCATCAATGCGCCAATTGATATAAAGAATAATGCTGCAAAAACATCTCTTAGGGGTATTGTAACAACTTTTGCTACGGCAGCACTCTTTGACTCCGCTACGAGTACACCTGCCAAAAACGCGCCAGTAGCCACAGACAATCCTAATTCCTTTGCTACAAATGATAATCCAAATGCTAATCCAAGAATTACAATTAGAAGTAATGCATAGTCATTTGTTTTACCAACTTTATCTATAATATTTGGAATAAATTTAGAACCAAATATTAACAGACTACCGACAAATGCAGCAACAATACCTATAGAGATTGATATCTGTAGAATTGATACTTGACCGGCATCTGCAGCAATTGATTGAAATATACCAAGAGCAGTAATGGCTATAATGTCTTCAATAATGGATATCCCAAGCAGCAGTATAGATGATTTATCTTGAATCATCTTGAGTTCTTCAAGAATTCTAACCGTTACTACTGTACTTGTAATAGACATAGCCAATCCAAGGAACATAGAATCGAAGAATGAAAATCGTAAAGCCTGGGCAACGAAAAATGAGATCAATAGAGTTCCTAAAGTTTCAAGCAAAGCTACAAT
>Ga0193721_1000161_pt1 | contig 20001 bp, 14 predicted proteins | sample U2s2metaG_FD_145078 | JGI IMG/M metagenome (GOLD analysis project Ga0193721, IMG submission 145078) | Soil microbial communities from a riparian zone of the East river system, Colorado, United States - U2s2 | ecosystem: Environmental > Terrestrial > Soil > Riparian zone | place: USA: East River...
CGCGGTTGCCCATGCGGCGAACGCTGCCTTCCAGAATGGCACCAACTCCCAAGGCCTTCCCGATTTCACGAACGTTGGATCCCTTCCCTCGATACGGCATAACCGAAGTGCGCGAGATCACTTTCAAGTCGCTAATCTTCGATAAATTGGTGAGCACGTCGTCCTGAACGCCGTCAGCGAAATACGCATTCTCTTTTTCGTCGCTCAGATTTTCAAACGGCAACACCGCGATCGATTTGTCGCACTTGTGGGCCGAGAGGCGCGGCAGCAGAAAGAACCCGGCAGCGGCGGAAATAGTCACACCGGTCAGTACAAGCATGACTATGTTTCTGCGCCGATGCGATCCGGGCACGGCCGGCGCTGGCGTTGCGCGAACACCCTGCGCTGTGATGTCGTACGCCCAGGCGAGGATCAGAGCTATTGGAAAGCCCATCAGTAGCAGCACGATCACCAGGCGCAGTGCCCAGTTTGGCAGCTCCCATGCAGGAAACGCGGCAGAGGCCAGTTGAATTATGCCGCCAGCAGCAATGATATAGGCCGCTGCGACCTGATACACCTTGCGCCGCTTCACTTCATCCAAGAAGCCGGTCATCGCTGCAGATTTGTCGGTCGAGACCATGATCAACGGCCCACAGAATTGACACCCGAACTGGCTGCGGCGTTCACTTTATGCCAGTAGCCAGGACAGTTTGGAAGTGCGGGCCCTGCTTTTCCCGCGATACAACGGTCACTTCAATTTGCCGGAAGCCGCTTTTTTCGAGGAATTGGTGCAACTGCACTTCACTGAACCCAAGCCAATGATCTGCATATAGGTCCCGGGCTCGCTCGAATCGGTGGCTCAAGAGATCGAGGATCGCCAGCCTGCCACCGCGTTTTAAAATCCCGTGGGCCGCAGCGACAGCTTGCTGGGGATGAATGGCATGATGTAACGCCTGGCTCAAGATTGCCAGATCGACGCTGTTTTTCGCAATCGGCGGATCTTCAATGTCGCCAAGCCGGTATTCGAGGTTCTTGATCCCGTGTTTCTTTGCCAGCTGTCCCCCGAACTCGACCATCTTCGGCGAATTATCGATGGCGATGACCTTACGTGCGTTTTTGGCCAGCAATTGCGAAAGCGTCCCCTCGCCCGCGCCCAGGTCAGCCACTGTCAGTGGCGGAAGCAAGGTAATGAGCGTGTGCGCCAGCGCTTCCCACGAGCGGCCCGGCACATAGCTCCGCCCGAACTTGCCGGCGAGCTCGTCAAAGTATCTGCGCGTCTTGTCCTGGCGTTTGTGCAGAACAAGCTTCAGACTGGTCCGATCGCGCGATGTTTCCGGCAGTTCGTGGGCGAGCAAATGGATAATTTCTTCAACGCGCTCTCGCTGTGGATTCCGTCCGTGATGGTTCGCGCCGTAGTACACATTTTTACCCACGCGGCGATCGGAAACGACACCCGCTCTCTTTAATTGGGCGAGATGACTGGAAATGCGCGATTGGCCCATCCCCAGAATCTGCTGCAACTCGGCCACCGAAAGCTCTTCCTGCTCCAGAAGAAGAAGTAAACGCACCCGGGTCGGGTCGGCCAGAAGCCGTAACAAATTAATGGTTGACGCCATGGGAATAGCCCACGATATATCTACGCATCATGATTGGTCAATATGTCTGTCGACATCGTTACAATATTGATAACGTCATCGGCAGCCGACTGCTCTAACGCTTCAACCCTTCAACTGTTCAACGTTATTTAGCCATGTCTCGTCGTTACATTTTTTCTTCCGAATCCGTTGGGGAAGGTCATCCCGACAAAGTTTGCGACACGATTTCCGATGCGGTGCTCGATGCGTGCCTGGCGCAGGATACCCATAGCCGGGTCGCTTGCGAGACCTACGCCAAGAGCAACGTCGTCATCGTCGGCGGCGAGATTACTTCGAAAGCCAAACTGGATTATGTCCAGATCGTGCGCGATACCGTGCGCGAGATCGGCTACGTGAACGATGATGACGTTTTCCACGCTGACCGGATCTTCGTTAGCAACATCATTACCGGCCAGTCTCCCGATATTGCGCAAGGCGTCGATGCCCGTGCCGCCGAAGGAAAGGATACCGCTGAGCAGGGCGCTGGCGACCAGGGGCTGATGTTCGGCTACGCGTGTGACGAAACTCCCGAACTCATGCCAGCGCCGATCATGTTTGCCCACCGGCTCGAGCGCGAGCTCACGCGCATCCGAAAGAGCGGCAAAGTCGGTTGGCTCCGCCCGGATGCGAAGTCGCAGGTCTCGGTGATTTATGAAGACGGAAAGCCGATCGGTATTTCCTGCGTTGTTGTTTCAACACAGCACAGCCGCGACGTGAAACACTCCGAAATCCGCAGCTTCGTAATCGAGGAAGTAATTAAGAAAGTATTGCCTGTAAACGCTCGGCGAAAAAACACAATTTCTAGTTAATCCGACCGGCAATTTTGTCATTGGCGGTCCGCAGGGCGACACCGGTCTGACCGGACGCAAGATCATTGTCGACTCTTACGGCGGAATGGGCAGACATGGCGGCGGCGCGTTTTCGGGAAAAGATCCGAGCAAAGTCGATCGCAGCGCGGCGTACATGGGTCGTTGGGTCGCCAAGAACGTGGTGGCTGCTGGCTTGGCAAAAAAATGCGAAGTGCAATTCGCGTACGCCATCGGTCATCCTCAACCGCTGAGCGTGCACATCGACACCTTCGGCACGCACGCGATCGATGAAGAATCAATCGAACGTGGCGTGCTGGCGACATTCAGTTTCAAGCCAGCTGACATTGTTCGACAGCTGGATTTGTTGCGCCCGATTTATTCAAAAACGACGAACTACGGCCACTTCGGGAAAATAGACGATCCCGACATTACCTGGGAAAACACCGATAAAACTGCCGAACTCAAAAAAGCGGCGAAATAAAATTTATGGAAACATCGACAATCGAAGGCACAAAAACGGATTACAAAATCGCCGACATCGGTCTTGCGGATTTCGGAAGAAAAGAAATCTCCATCGCAGAGAAGGAAATGCCGGGTCTAATGGCAATCCGCGAAAAGTACGCGCCGCGGAAACCTCTCGCGGGTGTGCGCATCACGGGTTCGCTGCACATGACGATCCAGACGGCGGTGTTGATTGAAACGCTGACCGATCTTGGCGCAAGCGTGCGCTGGGCAAGCTGCAATATTTTCTCAACGCAAGATCATGCTGCAGCAGCGATCGCCAAGGACGGTATCGCCGTGTTCGCATGGAAAGGCGAGTCGCTCGAGGATTACTGGCGATGCACGTATCGGGCCATTTCACACCCGGAAGGCAAAGGTCCACAACTGATCGTCGATGATGGAGGGGACGCTACCTTGCTCATTCACAAAGGCTATGAACTTGAAGAAGGCAGCGATTGGGCAAAGACAAAATCAGCGAACAAGGAAGAACAGGTAATCAAGGATTTGCTGCTCGAGATTCATCGTGAAAACCCCTATCGTTGGCACGAAATCGTAAAGGATTGGCGAGGCGTTTCTGAAGAGACCACCACGGGCGTGCATCGGCTCTACAAGATGCATCAGGAAAAAGGGCTCCTGGTTCCTGCGATCAACGTGAACGATTCCGTCACCAAATCGAAGTTCGATAATCTTTATGGCTGCCGGCACTCCTTGGTCGATGGATTGAATCGTGCGCTGGATGTAATGCTCTCCGGCAAGATCGCGGTGATTTGCGGTTACGGCGATGTAGGCAAAGGCTGCGCGCAATCGTTGCGCGGTCAGGGCGCGCGCGTCGTGATCGCTGAGATCGATCCGATCAATGCGCTTCAGGCGGCGATGGAAGGCTATGAAGTCACGACGATCGAAGATACGCTGGGTCGCGGCGATGTTTACATCACCGCGAGCGGCAACATCGATGTGATCACGCTCGATCACATGCTACGGATGAAAAATCAGGCGATCGTCGCCAACATCGGTCACTTCGACAATGAGATTCAGGTCGATGCACTCAACACAGCCAAAGGCGTGAAGAGAACCAATATTAAGCCCCAGGTGGACAAGTACACGTTCCCGGACGGTCACGAAATTTTCCTTCTGGCAGAAGGCCGGCTGGTGAACCTCGGGTGTGCCACTGGTCACCCAAGCTTTGTCATGTCGAATTCATTTTCCAATCAGGTCCTGGCTCAGCTCGATCTCTGGAAAAATCGAGAAAATTACAAAGTTGGCGTTTACGTTCTGCCAAAAAAGCTCGACGAAGAAGTCGCGCGTCTGCACTTGGAAAAAATTGGCGTCAAACTGACGAAACTCTCCCGAGCACAAGCCGATTACCTTGGCGTTCCGGTGGAAGGGCCGTTTAAATCAGAGCATTATCGTTATTGATTTGGCGATGTCCGTGCCGCGGCGGCGACATGGTGCCATTTGATGTTACCCCGGTTCATTCTGCGCTCGTAACTTCAACGTAGCTGCAGTTTGATTTTCCGCCACGTCGCCATTTTCCCAGAACATGAACGCGGCGATTCTTTTTCGCCGCATTAGTAAGGATTTCCGTTTCACGCCTTGGTGCGGCCAGCGAGACCGCTGATCGGGTGCCGTGAAAATCGAACATGATTTGCGGCGCGCACGGCTCACCCCCATAAAGTGAAACCCACCCGATTTGATCGAAGCGCGAACCGAGCGCAGCAGCCTTGGTCTGCACCGCCGGCCTCTTTATCTGGGCGCAACCTGCTATTCCGGCCAGAAGGCCCGCTGCAACGAGTACATTTAATAAGAACCTTTTCATGCTAAGGACTTCATTGGCGGCAGATCGTGCTACTATTTAACTCTCCTATCCAGCATCGTGACTTTTCGGGTAAGATAAGCTGAGAAATAGCCCTCATAGCGCTTTTGCAATTCCGGAAGCTGCCAGTCCTTGCCAGTCAGAATTTTTCGGCAATTGGGCGCCCCGCATTTGCATTCGACGGAGTAATCATCGTCATCCGTGGTTGCCCAATCATGCGTGAGTTCTTCGCCAGCCCGAATGTCGCGCATCGCGACGAACGTAATCTCGCCGCGTATTCCGAGATTCGCATCGCACGAGTGATTTGAATACAACATCGACGACTCGCGTTCTTCGTCGGTTATTGGCGCAATAAACAGATCGTCGTCGATCTGAATTTCCACCGACCCGAGGACCGGCGCGATTTTTTCGCGCAAAGTTTTCCGATCGATAATGTACCCGCCTTTCACCGCCACGATTTCATTCTTGGCAATGTCTGCAGTCGCAAACAAACCGCGTCCGTGAATTTTACTTTCGTGAACCTCAGTCCTTGGTGAGCGATAAGAGAAACGATGCATCTTGCCACATGCTAACGCAGATTTACTTTCGGGATTCGCCATCCATAAATCCGTAACCTGAGGTTCGAGATTCGCCTGCCACGCCGAAGCAAAGCGAAGGCGGGTAACTCGGTCCCTAATTACGATGTAACGATTTACGAATCCCGAATATCTCATGAAAGCACGTCCAGCCGCTATCGCATTCATCTTCGTCACGGTCATGCTCGACATGGTCGCGCTCGGCCTGATCGCACCCGTGCTGCCGAACCTCATTCTCGGTTTTGTGAACAATGACATGACACGCACTGCGATTTGGAACGGAATTTTTCTCACCGTCTTTGCGGCGATGCAGTTTTTCTTTTCGCCGGTGATCGGTGTTTTGTCCGATCGTTTCGGGCGTCGCCCTGTTCTGCTGCTTTCCAGTCTTGGTCTTGGCTTGGATTACGTAGTCATGGCGCTAGCACCGACACTCAGCTGGTTGTTCCTCGGGCGGCTCATTGCAGGGGTTACCAGTTCGACCATCCCGACTGCGTTCGCCTACATCACCGACGTCACACCGAAGGAAAAACGCGCGGGCGCGTTTGGTCTTATCGGTGCTGCGTTTGGGATTGGATTCACTTTTGGTCCGATGATCGGAGGTATTGTTGGCAACAGCAATCCGCGGATGGCGTTTTGGGTCGCAGCTGCTTTCAGTCTTACGAACTGGCTCTATGGTTTCCTCTTCGTGCCCGAATCCCTTGAAGCTGAGCACCGCAAGGAATTTACCTGGCGCCGTGCCAACCCGGTTGGCTCGCTCGTATTGCTCCGCTCGCACCCCGATTTGTGGAAGCTAGCGACGATTCAATTTCTTGCCTACCTCTCGCACGAGACTTTCGCGATCTGGGCGCTATACGCGATCTACCGTTACGGTTGGGGCCCGCGCAGCATTGGAGAGTCGCTCTTCGTGGTCGGCATCTGCACCGCGGTAATTTCAGGCGGACTCACTGGCCGGATTGTGAAGTGGCTCGGCGAACGGCGCACACTTTACATCGGTCAATTTTTTGGCGCATTTGGAATGATGATCGCCGGTCTTGCACGCAACGGCGCCGTTTACATTGCATCGATCCCAGTAATTTCGATGTGGAATATTTCTTTCCCGGCCGCGCAAGGAATCATGACTCATCACGTTAGTGAGCGCGAACAAGGCGAATTGCAGGGAGCAATTCAAAGTCTGCGTTCCATCGCGTTTGTCATCGGCCCATTTTTGTTCTCATGGACCTTTAAGTGGTCAATCGATCCGAGACACGCCTTCCAGGTTCCCGGCGCCGGCTACTTCCTAGCTGCAGGGCTGCTATTCACGGCGATGCTAATGGCGACGCGAATCAAACAGCCGGAGTTTGCGCCGGCGCCGTCCGCGCCTGGCCCGGCCACCACCGAAACCATCGCGCCCGAAGGCGTGACCTCAGGCATGGTAGCGCCCCTGATCGATCCGGAAGAAAATGCTTGAGCGGTCGCCCTACGTGCGCGATTGAGGCAAATATGAAATCCGCCGCGCGTGGCGCAATCGTCGTGGTTGCCATCTGCTCGTGGTTTGCAATCTCAAATCATTGTGCGTTCGCTGCGCTGGCAACAAAGACAGACTCGGAGCAAACCGAGTGCCCGTTTCATTCCAAGCCAAAAGAAAAGCCGTCTACCGGTGCGCAGTGCTGCAAAGTTTTGCGCGCGGTTGCTTCGGCTCCGGCGAAGAGCTGGGCTCGCGACGACACGAAATTGTCCGATGCTGTTGGTTACTGTGGTGACGGCGTGCTTACCATTGCGTATTGGCACACGACATTCGCGCTCCTGTCCTTCGATACAGGGCCGCCGGGCGTACGCTCATTTGCTGAGCTGATTTTACAGCGGAGCCTTCTAGCTCACGCTCCGCCATCTCTGGCCTAAGGAGCCCGAAAGCGTTCGGGCTCTCGAACCTTCCACTGTAGCGGCAGGCGTGCCGCCTGCATTTGCGCAAACCGCCGCAGCCGACACGGCTGCCACTACAGAAGACGTACGACATAATATGAAAAAACGGATTTTTATTCTCATCAGCGCGATGACACTCGCGATTGGTGCCGCTACAAAGATCGGCGCGATTGACCTCAATCGCCCGGGCGGCGAACACGATTACCCGCATGCGCCGAGTTCCAGCGTGGCAGGCGAGCAGGAGCAGAAGCATGAGAAGAATCAGAAATACACCTGCCCGATGCACCCGGAAGTCGTGACAGAACATCCAGGCGACTGTCCGAAGTGCGGAATGAAACTCGTGCCGATTGCACAACAGAAACGTTCAACGCCCGACACTCAACATCCAACGTCCAACAACAATCACGTGCCTCATCAGTCGCATTCGTCCCACCTGTCCGCCGCAGCTTTAGCGAAGGAGGATGAAATGCATCAGCATCCCTCTGCACACGGCGGCCACGAGATGCAGATGGAAATGCGTTCGTCCATCGATCTTGCAGATCCCATGAGCCGCGAAGGGTCTGGAACCAGTTGGCTGCCGGATTCGTCGCCGATGTACGGCAAAATGTTCATGTTCGGTGAGGACATGCTGATGCTGCATGGCGCGATTTTTCCCCGTTATACCAACGTAAGCACACGGCGCGGCGACGATCGTATCGACGCACCCAACTGGATCATGGGAATGTATTCGCATCCGCTCGGTGACAGCACGCAGATTGGCGCGCGCTTAATGATGAGCCTCGACCCCCTCACCGAGGGCGGACGTGGTTATCCACTTCTGTTTCAAACCGGCGAATCGTGGAACGACCAGCCGCTGCACGATCGCCAGCATCCTCACGATTTGTTCGACGAACTTTCGCTGAGCTTGTCGCAAAAGTTCGATCACGATTTTAGCGGTTATATCTACTTCGGTTATCCGGGTGAACCGGCACTCGGCCCGCCGGCGTTCATGCATCGCCCATCAGCGATGGACGATCCCGACGCGCCGATCGGCCACCACTGGCAGGATTCCACGCACATCACCTTCGGGGTGGCCACGGCTGGTCTGGTCTGGCGAAATATCAAAGTGGAAGGCAGCATTTTTACTGGACGCGAACCAGACGAGAACCGGTATGACTTCGACCAGCCGCGCTTTGATTCTTACAGCGGCCGCATCTCCTGGAACCCCACCAAAAATCTTGCGCTGCAAGTTTCACACGGCTACATCAAAAGTCCCGAAGCGCCCGAACCTCAGATAAACATCCATCGCACGACCGCGTCAGCCATTTACAATCTGCCGCTTGGTCCCGATAGAAATTGGTCGAATACATTTGTGTGGGGCCAAAACAACTCCACCGGCGAAGGCAAAACGCAATCCTTCCTAATCGAATCAAATTACCAGCGCGGCCGCGACACCGTCTATCTACGCTGGGAGCGAGTGGAAAAGTCCGGTCATGAGCTCGTTCTCGATCCGCCGGATGAATCCCGCATTTTTCCCGTTGGCGGCTACACGATCGGTTACGTGCGTGATTTAACGCACGGCAACGGTCTCGACATCGGGCTGGGCACGCAATTCACGTTCAACGATCGCCCCGATCGTCTCGATCGTTATTACGGCGATGATCTCGGCTACGCCTTTCAATTTTTTCTGCGGATCCGTCCATCCCTGCATGGTCACAGCGCACACCAACACTTGGAGCACATCGCTGGAATGGAAAAATAGACAGCGTTGACTGGTGGTTATAAAACACAATGGGGTTTGGCGCGCGGATCTCACACGCCAAACCCCGTAATCGGTCAGAGCTCGAATCTCGTGCCAGCAGTTTCAGCACATAGACTTACAAGTAATACGCCGTTTGGGTCATAGACCTTGACGGTTGCGGACCCCGTATTGGCGTCTCCTGTCATATCCACGGTTGTTTCGCCCGCAATGATCGTCCAGCCGGTAAAGACGTTCTGAGCATTAAACGTGAAGAATTTGAAGCGAAACGCATAGTTATGGTGAGTGATATGGCGCCAAACACCTTCTCCAGGCGTCTTCAGAGCCTGCGGTGTGCCCGCGTTCGACTCCACCACCGTGCCTCCCGCCACGAATTCTATTAGTGACGGGAAACTCCTGATCACGTGACCTGCGCAATCGTTTAGAGTTATCTGCATCTCCCACGTCCCTTCAAGTCTCCCGCCGCGCGTGCCCTCCATGGACGCCGTTTCTGCAGCCACCACGTTGACCAGCGCGCAGGCGACCACCAAGGGAGCCATTATGCTCTTAACTAATTTTATTTTCATAAGTGTGATTTCCTTTCGTTGTTTTGGCCTTCTTTGAGTTCTCATCGTGAGGAGTCATTTCTAGCCGTTCACCCAGGTACTCCGTAAGATTTTGCGGTTCGTTACGCGGAAAATGCATCGTCGCTGTGCTGTCGAGGCAGCCGTGCGGGCTACGCGAAAAGACGAGTTCTCCAAAGGGCAGGTGACACGCCCGCGACTACGGTTCTTTTTCCAGCTGAATCCGCTCCGCTGCGGCGGCTATGATTTTGCGAAACACCTGCGCGGTTTCACAGCTGTGTTTCCTCCCCAAGTTTTTAGAAAGCGGGATCGGCGCACAAAGTCCCTGATCGGGTCTAACGTGTGTCGACTGGCTAAAATCTTTTCTTTAGCTGGACGTACCAGAACCGGCCTTTGATGGTGGCTAGCGATTCGTCGTAGCCGTTCTCACCGCTGCCGGCGACAAACGGCGGGTCTTCGTCTAACACGTTCTGCGTTCCAAGAGAAATTGTGGTGTTATTAAACCAAGCGCGCCATCCACACGGATTGTATTCGGCCGTGGAGACGGGCACGACATTTTTCTCCTTCCCGTCCATCTTGACATTCTTACCACCATCTTTGGCCAAGCCAGGCACCGGGGCCGGAGCAGGCGACGGTAGGTTGAACGTGTAAGAAGCAATCAGATCCAGCGTAATCCACTCCCGCACTTTCCGCGCGCGCCAAGGCAAAGGCCCACTTCTCGGCGTTTGTGGCTTGGCGAATTGCCCAGTAAGCGGATCAAAGGTCAGGCCTAGATTGTCATCTTCGTATTGGCCGGTGTAATGAACTACCGCGCCAATATCCAAACCCTGCATCCACGTATCTGCCGGTCCGTCGTAGAACAGACTGAAATTGGCGCGACTCCATGGCAGCGAACCGGTGAGAGTGAACCCCAGCGGTATGAGTTCGCCCGCGATACCAAACCGCTTTGTACTAGGCGCGATCTGAAGCTCAGCCCGGGATAGCCAAGTGCCGTTGACCGTTGCCGTCAGTCTGCCAAAATCGCCGTGACCAAAGATCGAAGAGTCCAGAATATACGTCGCTTCGTAGTCGAGACCTTCAAAGATCGCGCCTGTAAGATTTTCGTTAGGATCTATGACCAGGATAATTGGTCCCGGTCTACCAGGAATCGTAGAAGGACCACGGATAACCAGACCGGGGAGATTATTCTCAACAATGAATGGCGCGCCGAGGAGGGACGCAATCGATCGCATATCAATATGCCACCAATCGGCGCTTAGCGTCAGGCCTTTGATCCATTTCGGGCTGTAAACGGCCCCGTAAGACCATTCATACGCCACCTCGGGGTGTAGGTTGGGATTTCCTATAACGCGTAACTCGGACATAAAGGGCTCATTCAAGACTCGGTCGAAAAACCCGAAGAAGCCCTGGGAGGAAGCGGGTGAAATCTCCGATAGGGCCGGAGCATGAAACGCTTCGGTGTAGCTGCCACGCAAGGTAAGGGCGCCGATATATTTTGGATCAAGCGGTTGCCAGCGAACCGAGACCTTTGGCTTCTGCGCGTTATACTGGCTGTGCGCCGCTGGCTGAAATGGGAAAGCTCCAGAAGGTAGAACTGCGGAGGTGTTCTGGGTGTACCACTCCTCGCGTTCAGCAAAGTCAACTTCGAAGCTATAGAAACCGGGGAAGTTCCACGTCGGGCTGGTGAAGGGCACCCGCACTTCCTGGTAGATTGACCAAACATCCCGGTTCACCCGTGCGCTTCCCCCATCAAACGAGCCAATGCTTTGAAAGGTTGTGTTGAGCACGTCACGGTCGCGGGTCCATCTCGGGGCGTCATACTCACCGCCGATAGCAAAGGAGACAGGTCCCGCGGGAAGGTTGAACAAGTTGCCGTTAACAGTTGCATAGCCTATAGGCAACTCATATTCGCCCGAGTTATGCAGGTTAACATAGACTCTGCTTCTGGCCGCCTTCGTGTTGTGTGCAGTGAGATTCAGGAACGGATCAAATGCCGTAGCCGGGTTCGTGTCCAACAGCGCCTCCCGCAGCCCCAGCTGGCTGACCATGCCGACAGACAAATCTTGCCCCTCATTTCGAGAATAACGAAGACCCAGCTCCCAGTTCCAAGTCTTGAAGTAATCGGCAAATTCCCCCATCTCACCACGTAGCCCAACGTCGAACAGATAATCGTGGTAAGTGAACTTTTCGTGTCTCGGACCGGTGTCGTTAATGCCGCGAAACGAAACTCCGGTAGTTACGGGGAGACCGCTTCCGTCGGGGAAGAAACCCGGAATAGTCGCATCGGCTACGGTGAACGGATTAAACGGATTTGAGATTGGCACACTGATGCCAACTGGACTAAAGCCCAGGCTAGTGTCTGGTTTCTTGAATGGATCAGGCGTAAACGGCACAGGTGCCGCGGACGCATCGAAAAATGAACGGACACATTTAAAGTCGGCAAATAACACCAGGTATTTGTCACACAGATCGCGCGTGAACGAGCCATAGAAACTCTGGCGATCCGCTGGAGCAAGGTTCGGCGTTACAGCTGCGAAGTTATAGAAGAAATAGTCGCCGCCGCCCTTATAATCAGTGCCGAACTGTGGAAAGAATTGTCTTGCGTGGGGTCCGACGACTCCCGGGGCGCCGGGATACGCATTGAGATTAATCCCCGATCCAATAAAGGGGAAACCCGGGCGTACATAAAATGGCGAAGTCGCCGCATTTGGTGCCGAGTGCGGCAGCGGCGTGTTCACGCCAGGTTGCGGGAGACCGCCGGAGCCGAAAAACATCCTCGGGATCAGGCGGAAATCAAAAGTGCCAATTGCGCCGGGGAAGTTGCTGCTGCGAAAATCTCCTCCGCCCCATGGGATTTGAAAAGCGTTACTGGACAAGTCCCGATCGGCGCTAAAGAGGCCGCCGGTACGCTGCCAGAAATCGGCAATGACCACAATGTCGGTCTTGTCATCTCCGGTGCCGGCTTTGATCCATGCCTCCCACTCTCCCATGTCGTTAGACGCTCCTAAGTTGGTGTTTCCATAACTGCCCCCGGTCTCCAGCCCACGGAACTTGTGGACCAAAAAGAAGTTCACCACGCCGGTGATCGCATCGGAGCCATACACAGCCGAAGCGCCATCCTTCAAGATGTCGATGTGATCGATCATCGGAAACGGAAGCAGATTAATGTCCACACCTCCGCTGAACCCGACGTCGTTCAACGAACCAAGGGCAACGCGTTTTCCGTCAACCAGCACGAGGGTTTCTTTGGGCAACAAGCCGCGCAGATTGAATTGGACGGTGCCGTCCCCGCTACCGGCGATGTTCAGGTTCGTGGTTCCGCCAGCCTGCTGTGGCAGAAAAGTTGTCAGATCCGTAGCATTGCGAATGCCCAGTTTTTCGAGGTCTGCCGGACGATACGTATCCACTGGGTTTGGGCCGACTTCTTCGGCGGTTGGAATGTTGGAACCAGTCACAATGATACGGTCCACTTCGGCTCTTGCGCCCATTATCACTTGCGCCGGAGCCGGCGACGCTATCGGCGCTGCCACAATCGCCTGAGCCGGAATCTTGGGAGCAAACAACAGATTAACGCCAACAGCAGCGGCGAAAGCAGTTTGACGTATCGCCGATTGGATTACGCCAACTTGCATTGGCAATTGTTCTCCTGGTCGGCGTGAGTCTGGGCGACCGACCCCACTACATGCAAGCTAAATCGGGCTAACCGGACTTATCCGATGCGGCGCTTCTGGGTCATTCCTTCGGCGCGAGCGAGGCGACGATTTTTTCGAAGCGAGGATCGCCCCGCAGCGCGTCCCACCATGGCATCAGTTTTAAGTCGCCATAGCTGAGGTCGAGACCGCTATTGGGGTAACGGACCGCTGTGGCAAGCTGTTCGCAGGCGAGATCTTTTTCACCAACCCACGCAGCAATCACCGCCAAATACTTGATCATGAGGATGCCATTGAGTGGGTCCTTTTTCACCGGAAGAAGTTCAAGCGCGCGCCGTCCTTCGCGCAGCGCTTCCTCCTTCCGCCCGAGAGCGGCATCGATTACTCCGAGCACGCACCATGGCGGGCCGTAATCTGGTTGAGCCTGGATGGTTTTCTCCTGCTCCGCGCGCGCAGCAGTAAAAGCCAATTGCGCCTTGTGCTCGTCCTTTGTCATGCGCGCGATAACGCCTTCCACGAAAGGAGGCGGGAAATAAACAGCGTTGTGACCTAACGTGATTTCGCCGACCGCAATCAAGACGTCTTTGGCGGCAGCGACGTCGCGTTCGGCCAGTGCGCAAAGCAGCCACCGATCGGCGATCTTCCGCATGGCAGCGGGATTTGTCGCCCGAATTTCATCGATCAATTGATGCAACGGTCCGGTATCAGCTTTCCAATCCACTTCCACGAATGCGCGGTCTGCTTTTACCGGCAGATTGTCTGGGTCGATAGTCAATATGCGATCCAATTTCGATTCTTGTTCAGCATAACGTCGAACAGTTGCGTAACTAAGTCCGGACTGGAAGAGCGTGATAAGGTCGCGCGGGTTGAGCTCAACTGCCCGCTCGAAGTTTCGAATGGACTCTTCCCAGCGCCCCCGACAGCCTTGGATGCCAGCCATCAGCGAGAATACGTCGGAATCATTTGGCAAGCTCCGGCGTGCAACTTCCAGTTCAGCCAAAGCGCCGTCGTAATCGAGGTATCCACCATAAAGGTGTCCAGCCCGCGCGAGGTGCGTTTCACCTGCATCCGGACGAAGGCGAGATGCGGCCTGAATGGCTGCTTCCTCTAACGCCAACCGCGCAGGAGTATGGTCAGCGCCAAAGAAGTAAAGGTTGCCATGAGCCGTGGCGAGCTCGCAATACGCTTGGAAAAACGATGGATCGCGCGCCACAGCCTGGTTCAACAGGTCGATTGCCTGCAGCCAAGCCGGTCCCGGCTCGCCACTGAAAGGCGCGGTCACAAGGAGATTCTTGCCGCGCGTGTAAAGATCGAACGCGGTAAGGTCGGCGGTTGGCTTGCGCTCAATGGCCAGTTTCTCAGCAGATGTGATTTTGGCGTTCAGCCGTTCGGCGACCCGTTGCGCAATCTCGCTTTGGATCGCAAACAGGTCATCCAAATAGCGCTCGTATTGTTCGGCCCAAATGTGCGTGTCCGTGCGCGTGTCGATCAACTGTGTATTTATATGAAGCCGGGCACCGCTCCTGCGAACACTTCCCTCCAGCACATGAGATACTCGCAGCTCGTTACCGATCTGCCGCATATTCCGCTTGCCGCGGTACTCCATCACGCTGGTTCGGCTAATGACTTTCAGATCGGCGATTTTCGCCAGCTTCGTCAGAATATCGTCCTGCACGCCGTCGGCGAAGACGGGGTTCTCTTTCTCGTCGTTCAGATTTTCAAACGGCAGAACGGCGATTCCAGTTGTTACCGGTGGCCGGATAAATTCACTCTTCCAAACGATCCAACCCGCTGTTGCCGCCAGCGCCATCAGCGACGCTGCAAGTAGCGCGCTGGTTGGATTGCGCCGTACCCATTTCTTTCCGCGCGTGAAAACTCCGGTGCGACGCGCCTGAATCGGTTCATGCTTTAGCCAATGCTCCAAATCCTCGGCCAGGGCAAGGGCTGAAGAATAGCGGCGCGCAGGATCTTTCTCGAGACACTTGAGGCAAATCGTAGAGAGATCGCGATCGATTTTTGGATTTAACTGTCGCGGTTGCCGCGGCTCGGTATCCAGCAGCAATTTGATCGTCTCGTAGGTTGTTCCACCGGCAAAGGGCGGCTGACCTGTTAGCAATTGGTAAAGTACTGCGCCAAGTCCGTAAACATCAGTAACGCTGCTAACAGCTGCATTGTTTCCCACTGCCTGCTCTGGCGCCATGTAACTTGGCGTGCCCAAAACTTCCAGCGTGTGCGTGACACTGCTCTCAGATTCGACTAATCGGACAAGACCAAAATCGGTCAGATGCGGTTCGCCTTTTGCATCCAGCAGAATGTTTCCCGGTTTGATATCGCGGTGCAGAATTCCGTGTTCATGCGCGTAATGAACTGTGCGAGCGACCTTCGCAATTAATTCCGCTGCCTGCCGAATCGGTATCGGTTCGCGCCTGACTACTTCGTCGAGTTGTCCGCCTTCGACAAACTTCATGCTGAAGTAGCAGGAGCCATCGCGCTCACCGACTTCGTGGATCGGAACGATACCGGGATGCTCCAATTTTGCTGCGGCTTCAGCTTCCAGGCGAAAGCGCTTCAGATGCGCTTTGCTCGCCCATTGACCAAGGCTAATGACTTTTAAGGCGACTATGCGGTCGAGGCTTTTCTGTCGCGCGCGAAATACCACACCCTGACCACCGCGCCCGACCTCTTCCAGCAATTCGTAATCGCCAAGTTCGCCTAACAACTCGGCGGCGCGTGCTGACTTCTTGTTATTAGGCGCTCCGTTCTCATCAGCAGCTGAAGGGGCGTCCGAGCGGCCGGGGTCGACGCCCCCGGCTACAGCCGGGTCCGGGAAATTACCAAGCGCACTTTTCAGCACACATCTGGGGCAAAGTCCCTCCGGCACGTCGGAAAAAATGTTGGCGCCACACTTTCGGCAAATTCTAATTACCCTGATCATCGACGAAGAGGCTTCGAGCCTCCCCGTTTGTACTCCGTAAAACTTTGCCATGCGTTACGCTTCCAGTACAGCAATCAGATGGCGGAGTTCGTCTTCGATGTCGCCGGGTGTAGCAACGGTGTTGGCAATCTCCTCTCGCAATAACGCTTGGTAGCGCTGCCGAAATCTGTAAAACGCCTGGCGGATCGCATTCTCAGACATCCCCAAACGCGTCGCGATAACTGCCTGTGACGGCGAACCCGGTTCATCAGGTAGCAACTCCTTTAACGAATCGAACAACGCGGCATTATCCGCTGCGACGTATTCATCTTTCAATCGGCTGAGCACACGCTCCAAGACCGTCAAGGCCCATCGGCGTTCGTAGATCATTTCAGCAGTCATTGAATCCGCTGGTTCCATTTCGATCCGATCGTCAGCATGCAGTTCATCCAATGGAATAAACCGTTGTCCTTTCCCTCGCTTGATCGCCATCGCCCGCCGCTCCTCGTTGGCGAGAAAATATTTTAATCCCCCAAGCAGAAAGGAACGAAGTCGTCCTTTTTCCCTGCGCACGGCGCTCAGACTTCTGCGCTCCAATAGCTCTGCAAAAAAACCTTGGGTGATGTCCTCGGCCTCGTCCGGTCGGAGCCCTTGTCGTCGCAGAAAGGCGAAAATGGGTCGCCAGTACGTGCGGCAAAGCTTTTCCAGCGCCTCTTGTGCCGCCGGTGATTCGCCTTGCGCCTCTAGCACGACGCTCCAGTGAGTGGTCGTAAACGCGATCGGACCATCATGAGCATTTCCGCCAATCGGGCTCAGTGACGTCACCTGATCATCAGCAGGCACGCTGCCATCCAAATAAAAACCCGCGCCAAAATCAAGCCTGCATTACGTTAGTTAGCATGCGTGCTTGTCGCCGAAATAGAGAAAATAAGCGCGGACAAGCACAAGTCGGTTATTACGTCCCTCTGAGAGTGCTCTTGTCATCAGGCGCGACCTGCGTGAAAATTAACGCCCCGTGGCTCTGCGATTGCCTAAACGAGATTACCAGGACATCGAGCGAATCATCGAATTGGACTTCGTGCGCGCGACCGAAGCTGCCGCACTGAATTCATTGCGCTGGCTCGGACGCGGCGACAAGGAAGCAGCCGACGCGGCGGCGTGCGATGCCATGCGCGGCATGTTCGACTTGATGAACATCTGCGGGGAGGTCGTCATTGGCGAAGGCATCAAGGACGAAGCGCCCGGCATTTTTAAGGGTGAACAACTCGGGACATGGGTTCCCGGTTCACCGGAGTTTCATATCGCCATCGATCCGATCGATGGAACGACTAACATCTCCAAAGGCGCACCGAACTCCATCAGTTGCATCGCGGCAGCGAGTCCGGAAGAAGGCGTGAAAGTTGCGCTGCGGGATGTGCCGTCCTTTTACATGTCGAAGCTCGCTTACGGGCCGCGCGTCATCGATTACATGAAAAAGCGCGGCGATTCACTTCATCTTGAGATGCCAATCTCAGAGATGCTGGCAATCGTTGCACACGCGGTGGACAAACGCGTCCAGGATGTAGCCGTGATGATGCTCGACCGACCGCGGCACAAGGAAATCGTTGAACAAATCCGTGCCGCTGGCGCGTCGTTGCGCATGATCGGCGATGGCGACATTGCCGCGGCCATCGCGCCGTCACTGCCTGAATCCGATGTCGATCTTTATATGGGTATTGGGGGTTCGCCCGAAGCCGTGCTGGCAGCGGCGGGAATCAAGTGCCTGGGCGGCGACATGCAATGCAAGATGTGGCCCCGCGATGAAAAGGAACGGAAAAACCTCATCGACACCGGCTACAAGAAAGACCTGGACCGAATTTTTTCAGCTGATGACCTGGCTAACGGCCAGAACATTCTTTTCTGCGCGAGCGGGATCAGCGACAGTGCGTTGCTGCGCGGTGTGCGAGCTCACGGCGGCGTCACTGCCGTTACCCATTCGATCCTCATGCGCGCCAAGAGCAAGACCGTGCGCTTCGTCCGCGCGAGACACAATTTGCAGATGAAAACGATTCGGCTCCGGTCAGATAATCGCGAACATTTGATTTGAGCCTTGCCTGTTAGCTTGACTCGTTAGGCAGCTTTTGGGCGTATGCGGAATTTGGCCAGTTCGGCAACGGTTTTTTCCATTGGCAGCCCAACAACATTCGTAAATGAACCTTCGATTTTTGCGATGATTTCGGCGCCACTTCCCTGCGCGGCATAGGCGCCCGCCTTGTCCAACGTATCAACTTTCGCAAGATAGCTCTGGATCATCGCGTCGCTCAGGCGGCGAAAACTGACGCGTGAGCTTTCATGAAAAACGGCCGATTTACCCAGTGTCTGCTGGTAGATTGCAACGGCAGAACAAACCTGGTGAGTTCGTCCGCTCAGTCGCTGGAGTATCTGTGCGGCCTCACTCAAGTCTGCTGGCTTACCGATGATTTGATTCTCCAGCGCGACCAGCGTGTCAGCTGCAAGCACGACGGCGTCGGGGCGCGTTTGTGCGATAGACATTCCTTTCCGAATGGCGTTCCAGAGCGTGACTTCACGCAATGTAAGATTCGTACTGAATTTTTCGGTAACGCGGGGCGAGGCGATTTCGAATTCGAATCCACCTTCGGACAGCAATGCGACACGTCTGGGCGAACTGGATGCCAGCACTAATGAAGGCACGACAGATTAACTGTAGAGGGAGCCGTGCCTGCTGCAATCGCCTGGATTTTTGTTAGTCCGAGCGTATGTCCCCCGGCAACCGAGGCGACGCCAGTAATTGCTCAAATTCGCGCCAGCGCTGCTCCGGTTGATCCGCCGTGCCGCCGCGTTTCTCGATGTAACTGCGCACCATATCTTCGCCGAGATTGTAGTTGATGACGTAGCTGCGGTACTTCTCGATGAATTTCGTGGATTGTTTCGCACGTTTTTCGTCCATGAGCGCGTATTTTTGCAACCAGGCCGCTGCGGCGTCTGCGTTAATATCGCCATTGAGATACCGCCGGGCGGCTTCATTCGTTGCATACCCCAGTTTCTTCACCAAGTCTTGGACCCCGTAAAATTCCTCCACCCGCGACGGGTCGATTCCCGCAGCCGGCCAGAGCACTTTCTTCTCAAACTCCAACCGCTCCGGTTTAGTAAATACGACGTCTCTGCCGAAGTTCGCCGTGCCTTCAGCAATGAGCGATTGCGGCGAGAAGAGCGCATAGACCGAGAACTCAACCCACCCGCGATCCCGGACGAGATTTTTCTCGAGCAACGCGTTATAGACATGATGGCCGGGGTAACCCTCATGCGCAGCCAGATCAATCGCGCGATCGATGTAGACCGGCAGATCGGTATTCACTTGAATGACGCTGTGATAATTCCCCCTGTACCAATTATAACCGCCCCACGGTTTATTGGTGACGTATTCAACGCTGAAATTTTCATCGGACGGCAGTTTGATGTGGGCGAGCGTGCGTTCGCGACACGCCTTGATCGCGAGCTGAAACACCGTATCCAGCTTGTCTTTGGGAATCACGAACGCTTGCCGCCACTTCTCGTAACGCTGCAAGAGCGGTCCGTCACCGGGAAGTTTCGGCTCAAGCCTGGCAAGGATTTCCTGAAAATGAGCGTCCGGAAAACTGGGTGCAACGGCATCATAAAGAGCCTGCGATTCTTCATCGAATTTCAAATGCGCGCCGTTCAACATGCGAACTCGCGCCTGCAGCGCGGATAGTTGCTTTGTTAAGTACCGGCAGCGCAATTGCTCCATCTCGGCTGTCGACTTGGGAATCTTCGTCAACTGATCGAGTAACCGTGTCGCATCGCGCGCAATCGCATCGAGCGGCTTCTTTTCCTGTTTCTTCCAGTCCGGCGGGCCGTAATAAGCGTCAACGTAATCCGGATCATGCTGGCCCATCGCAAGCACCAGT
>Ga0193721_1000163_pt1 | contig 19932 bp, 20 predicted proteins | sample U2s2metaG_FD_145078 | JGI IMG/M metagenome (GOLD analysis project Ga0193721, IMG submission 145078) | Soil microbial communities from a riparian zone of the East river system, Colorado, United States - U2s2 | ecosystem: Environmental > Terrestrial > Soil > Riparian zone | place: USA: East River...
CATAAATGACTTCGAAAAAAAAGGATACAGGATAAAAGGAACTATTCAAGAAGCAGTTGGACAAAGTGATCTCATTATAGATGCTACGATGGAGGGTGGAGGCTTTAATAATAAAAAACATTTGTATGAACCGATGCAAAAACCCGCCATATTCCAAGGAGGCGAAGATAGGCATGGAGACCGCTCAGTTGCAGAAATGATTCATAACTCCAGGGTAAATTATGAAAAGGCCTCCGATCAAACCTATGTTATCCAGGGCAGCTGCAATGTTTCCGGTATGGGAAGAATAATGCAGCCACTAATCGAGCAGTACAGCGGACAGATAAAAAGATACGATGTCACATTGGTTAGAAGATGGGCAGATTTAGAAGATTCAAAAGATGTAAATGATTCTATAGAATGGGACAAGCTCCCCCATCACCAAGAAGATGTGAAGGATTTCATCCCCGCTGCCAACCTCTATGTTGAAGCATATAAAGTTCCCTCTAGAATGATGCATCTTCACCAGATGTTAATAAGATTTAGACGAAAGGCTCCAAACAAAGAGAAGATAATCGAGATATTTCGAAATGAGTTTGGAGTAGCTATATTAAACAAAGTTAAAGGTACTGCCGAGCTCAGAAATAAAGCGATACAGTTAGGTTTTCCGCATGGTGACACGCACATGGTTCATATTCATGAAGATATTATGAGAGTTCAGGATGATACTCTAAAAGTTTCGTATTCGGATGATCAGACCGGAATGGTAATCCCAGAAAATCATCTTCTTATGCAATCAATGATGTTTAAGCGTAATCGGACAGAAGCAATAAAGAATACCGAAAACTTATTCCAAATAAATAAGAAAAAAAAAATGCTAGAAAAGGAATTCAGGTAGAGCTTGATTAAGCAGCAGCAACCAAACCGCGGCAAAAATATTTCTAATCAGCAACTATTATTTGCGGTAATTCTACTCGAGGTAATGCTTTTTCAAAGTATCAGTTTCAGTGAAATTTGGATCACAAGATCTCGCTAAACTTGCTAACTGTGGCGGTCGAATCGAATCTCTATTTGCTTTTTGCATCTCAAATAATAGAGCTAGCAATTAAAGTACAATCATGCTAAAGCATTAGTTTACTTTTAAAACAGAAGAATATGGCTTTAATGTGAGTTCTATCTTCCCTTCCAATCCGCTGCTTGCAAAAGCGCCAATGACTTTAATTCTATCGCCTACCTTCAAATTATTTACCGAGGAACTTTGATCACGCCATCCTACCAGCCTAATTTCCCCCGTATCATCGCCAAGCAGTGTGTCGGCCACCGAAACGACGCTACCATACTTGGTATTAACGTCTGTGGTGTTTGGCGCCTGTAACACTATTGCCTCTACTAAAACTGGCTTTTCACTCTGTCGAATATCTTTAATTTTTGATTCGACCTGAGCCAATTGGGGGAAAGAGGGATCCTCTTCAACTACCCTCAGGTATGAATCTTCTTTTGAAAACATAATGAAAGAACCTAGAACTCTACTCGGAACACATTCCATAATTGTGCCGGAGCTAATCTGGCTAGTTAGCAGCGAGTTATCAATTACTAGGAATACAATATTGCCGTTTCTTTCTAGAGCAAGACAGTCAGTATTTCCACGGGTACTTTCCTTGCCTATTGATATTAATCTTAGTTGCATCACTTCAATTTCTGTCTGGGGTTCACGAAACTCCAAGAGTGTTCCTTCGTCCCCGTGAATTTCAAGATCTCCGTTGCCAAATTGAGGACTAGCCATTTTTATTTTTGTTCCTACGAGTCTCATCTTTGTTCCGATAGTGAATACCTTGGGAAGATGATCCTCCTGTATGTTCCAAATTACTACTCGTAATGTTCGTGTATTGGAATCATTTGATAGTTCCATTTGAAGAGCCCTACTTGACTCACCACGAGGGTTGTTAAAGTTAGATATCCTCGGACTAGAATCTAAATTGCCAATAATGACGACATTTTCCTGAGGTTCCGTGACATCATCAATCGTTATTGCCTTAGCTTCTACGCTTGGAATAGTATTCTCGGTTTGCTCTATAGCATCGATCGTGCTATTGGAACTCAGATGAATAATTGGCTTGCCATCTAGTCCAGATTTAACGTATGCTTTAGTGATCCTTAGTAGCTTTCCGGTTTGCAAATTCATTTCATCGGGAAGATCGACCTGATCATCCCATAGCTTAACCTTTATGCTAGAAAATTGATCATAAACGGTTAATGTTCGATTCCTAATCTCCACATTTGAGTCCTTTTTCAAAAATTTGCGAATTGGATATACATTTAAGATTCTTGCTGTGAGAGTGATGTCTTTGGCGCCTATATACAGATCTTTTATTTCAGCACTCAATTTCGGTACATTTTCAAAAGAAACCCCTAAATCAGCAGCCACTAAAAATAATGCACCTTGGTCTGTTAAGTAACCCGCGCCGATTTTCCGCTTTTTTTCGTCAATCATATCCCTAATACTGTCATGATTCAAATCAGGTCTCTGTTGGCGCAATATTTCCATCATCTTTTTGAAGTCAGCTGACAAAATAATGAGACCTCCTTCTGAAATGCATCAAATCCCTTTAAGTTCTTGGGAGCATACTTGCCTATATGTTTTGACAAAATAAACTGTTTTGTAGCACAAAACTCAAGGCTTGCGCTTAAAGAGTGCCGTGATGCCATAATCTGTTGCTGCACAAACAATTGATTTTAGGCTATCCTGAATGCTAATCATCTTGAGCATTTCATTATTTCAAAAATTACCGATACGAGCTTTAAGTTAAGATATTGTTTTTTCACAAATGTTGAGCCAATGAGATTAAGTGTTCGATGTACATCTTGTACCTTAAGGCATTGGTTATATCTTCATCCATGATTAACAATTCAATCTTATCGATGGCATCCTTTAAGATATCTGAATGAACCAAACGGTTTTGTTCCCTTAGTTTGTCCAAATTTTCATTCATATCTTGTTGAAGCTCGGGGCTCTCAAGCTTCTGCTTAAGATAAGAAAATCTGCTCAATTGGTCATTTATGGGTTTACTATCAGACATCTAAATCCGTATTGTTTTAGAGAACTAAACCTCTTAAATATTCTCTTCCTGTAATGTGGCTCAAACTAAGAGCGAATACTTATCAGGATATTACAAATGCCCCATTGTCAACGTATTGCTAAGCAATACAACAATACTAAATCAGGTATATTTGAGTTAATTTTATATCTTGACACCATGTCTACTTGCCTTGCAGAGCATGAGCAACTTGCATTTTCAAAAAGGGAAAATAAGGGCGAGGATAGTCTTTGTCATTGGTTTTTACTGCTGCGCAGCTATCATGCTTAGTATTACGTCTTATGGCATATTCATTAGCGCCGGTGAATACACGAAGACACGAAAAATTGTTATAGGCGAAGTTTTAGCCAATACTGAATTCCCATTTCGAGGTTTTGCTAAACTTGTGACTTATCTTATGATAGTCTCCGTGTTATGTTGGTATTGTGTTACAAAAGTTGCAGGAGAAAAAGTTACAGCTATTCCTAAATTGGTAAAGTCATTTCTGCTTTTAATTGTTCTGGCTGTGGCAGTAATCGCTCTTTATGAATTTGTATATAATTTTATTATTTGGAGTTCTCTAATCACTGAAAGCGTCGTTAGGGGAGTATTGAATTTAGATAGATTGAACGTTCCCTATCCTAACCGGGAAGTGCCTTGGAATTTGGTGTTTGCGACGAAGATGACACTGGCAGCATTTCTCATAGCTAGTCATGCGTTTTACGTAATATCAAAATCTGACAAAAGGCAAAAATAATCAAAATTATGGGTAAGAAAAGAGAGAAAACCAAATGACATTTAGTATATAATTTCATTAGAACCTATGATTCATGATCTCCGTCAAATGCGTCAAATAAACCGTCAAATGCGTCAAATAAACCGTCAAATGCGTCAGTATACTGTTACTGACTTGTACCAGTGATTGTTGGCCTTTCCATTCCTAATAGGGAAAACGAACCTGACCCTCAAAGTGTACTAGTTCACTCAATTGCATTCATGCTATAAGGAAGAAAGCAAGATGTAGCTTCGCCATCCTCATCAGGTCTGAATCATCTCCTGAAAACCTAACTACCATCAATTTCAGATATTTCCCTCTGATCTCTCGAGCTAGTTGAACTCTAAGCGGCAACTCTCAGTTATGGGCAAATAATGCTAAAATGAGTAGTGCGACAGTCATTTATTTATCCTATTTTCTGTGTACTGATATTTTTAGGAAGCTGAGGCTCTGTAAAGTGCCTAACTGACGATCAGACAGGATTTAAAGCCAACTGATTGCCTAAAGAGATACAACGAATAATTATTTTCCACATATATTTTCAACTCGTAGATATTTCTATTTTAATTCTTGCGATATTGCAATGACTTTTTTGTATTTAGTTTTACTTGTAAGCTGCGATGATTACAGCACCACCGAACATTAATCTGGAGAAATGTACTTTATCAAATCTTTGTCGTAGTAATAGATTAAGCTCCGAATTCTTTGGCCATTTTATATATGTGCCGTGTATTGTTTTGAACTTTAATCCGGCTTTACCAGCTACGATAAACGCTATGACTCCCATAACGTATTTGATATAGAACGAAATAAGGGCCTTAAAAATTACATTATCGGGCTTACCGAGATCGACGATGATTAATTTTCCATCTTTTTTTAATATCCTGTGCATCTCTGCGATTGCCGATTGGAGATTGATAGCATCACGCAACGAATATGCGCACATTACAGCATCGAAAATGTCATTTTGAAATGGCATGTATTCGAATACTCCGGATAATGATTCTTGATCCATATAATTATTAGATGCTTCCTTCACTTTTGAAAGCATTTCTGAGATTGGATCATACATAATGATATGAGCATGACCGTTGGTCTCCTGCAACGCTAGACGTGACATATGCCCGTATCCTGAACCAGCATCTAATACGACATTACCCGCGAATAGTCGATTATGAATCGCCTTCATCCGATATTCCATATCTTTTCCCAAAGAGATGGCCCTGTTTACTCGATCGTATACAGGTATTATAAAACGCAGGACCCCTATTACTTCATCCCAATGTCTTTTTCCTAGACCAGACAAGTAGAACCAAATAGCCTAGCATAAAAGCTAATATTATATTTATCAAAGAATGAAAACAACTCCCTTGTGTAGGGAACAAAAAGAAACACAAGTGCCTGTAGGGCTGTGATTTGCTATTTATTGCCGAGAGCTTTATAGAACCATTCGTACTCATCCAAATGTTCATAAATACGATGGAGACATACTAATATGTGTCAACTGTAACAGATTATGTTTGTGAGGAATGCGGTTGTCTTCTAATGCACGACAACCCTGTAACTCTTCAAAGCATGAAGGAAGTCCACGATCAGTTGTGTATCGTGAAAAGACAAAAATCTTTAGCAGCAAAACCAGTGGCGCAAGCTGCGAAATTAAGCACTCCTCCCAACCCTTCTCTCACAACGCCTCCGCAGCGGGATCAGTCATCTTCTTCAACAGCCCAATTACAACAAACGCCCCAAGCTCCAGCAGCATTAGCAACAGCAGGGGCAGCTGGTGACACGTCTATATCACTTACGGGTACTGGAACAAATTATTCTGTCGTTGAGGGCCCTATTGACCCTGAATTTAGATCAAAGAGACAAGTGGTTGGCTCTTTCCAGGGAATAAAAGTATGGGGTCCAATTGATCCACCAGGTCAGATAGGCATATGGGGTACAGAAGTGACTGTAGATTTTGATATATGTATAGCAGATGGTGCATGTATTGAAGCCTGTCCAGTAAATGTATATGAATGGTTAGAAACACCAGGACATCCATCGTCAGAGAAGAAACCTTTCATGATAAGGGAAAAAGATTGTATATTTTGCATGGCATGCGAGAACGTATGTCCTCCTCAATGTGTAAAAATATTTCAGAAAGGTACGTAAAAGTCAGCTAGTAATGAACAATCATATAATCTATCAATAATCCTTCATAACCAGCTGTGGTATACTTTCTTGAAAAGACCGTGGTGTGAATATAAATATGTGTTCTGATAACTTTTTGGCTAGGACGGGTTCAGATGCTTGGACTAGGTGCATTCCTCTATACAATATTCATCTCTGCAGCTTGGATAATGACAATTTACACTCTTAACTTTTATTATCTGTCATATCAGTCAAGACACAATCAGAAACATGAAAAACTAAGACACGAAAATATCCAGCTCAATCAGGATAATGCACTGCCTGTGGTTACAATTCAACTTCCACTTTTTAATGAAAAGTATGTAGCGCGTAGATTGATCGACGCAGTATGCAAACTTGATTATCCGAAGCACAAGTTGCAAATTCAAGTTATTGATGATTCAGATGACGAAACAGTTGAATTGATAAAAAAAAGAGTTGATGAATATCAACGGAAAGGCTTTGACATTGTTCACCTTCGTAGAAATCAAGATAGATCTGGGTATAAAGCTGGTGCTCTGAAAGATGGGATGAAATATGCCAAAGGTGAGTTCATAGCAATATTTGATGCAGACTTTGTTCCACCTTATTGGTTTCTAAAAAAAACGCTAGGTCACTTTGTGGACCCAAAAGTAGGTTTAATTCAATGCAGATGGGGACATATCAACGAAAATTACTCTACCCTGACGGCGGCCCAGGCAGTGTCGCTTGACCTCCATTTCTTAATTGAACAGAAAGCAAAGAGTCTATCGCATTTATTTATGAATTTTAACGGTACAGCCGGGATATGGAGAAGCTCCTGTATAAATGACGCAGGTGGGTGGCACACAGGTACCTTGGTTGAGGATCTCGATTTGAGCTACAGGGCCCAGATGAAGGGTTGGAAATCCCTATTCTTGGAAGATGTAGTCGTAGACGCAGAGCTCCCCGTCCAAATGAACGCAGCCAAGCGCCAACAGTTTCGATGGGCAAAGGGATCAATACAGGTTGCGCTGAAGCTGTTACTCGATCTAATAAGTGAAAGAAAATTGCCGGTGGATACCAAAGTGCAGGCCTTTATTCAATTGACAAGACATGTGGTTCATCCGTTGTTTCTAATTCAATTTATCGTATTTCCTATCCTGCTAGCCCTGGATTTCAAATTATATACTGTCAGTTGGGCTCCGGTAACTGGCCTTTTGATTTATGTGCTGATGGGTCCTGCAACCTACCTCTACATAATAAGAAAAATATGGGGCGACAAATGGAAGGATAAGGCTAAGCAGTATTTGTTCTTGATATTCTTCGCAACAGGGATATCTGTCAATAACACTGTTGCAGTATTTGATGCATTGCTGGGGCATAACAGTGAATTCTTACGAACCCCAAAGTTTGGAATACTTAAAAAAGGCGACGACTGGAAGGATAAGGAGTATGTCCTACCTTTTACCAAAACGACTCTTCTCGAAGCATTCTTTGGACTTTACGGATGTATTGCAATATTTATCTCCATCTTTTCCCGGAATCCAGTCTTTGTTCCTATTATAGCAATTCAAACCGTTGGGTTTATCTACATAGCATATTTTAGCATGTTACATTCTTCGTATAATACAAGATCAAAGACAGTGCAACCGGATTTGAGCCGGATAAGAATGATAGCTGGACAGCGGGATCGTGATAAGAACGTTGAACTCCTTGAAGTAGAAACCAATAGTCTAAATACTATTGGAGATGTTAATGTCACTACCGAGAGCAGGTGTAACAAAAAGGGCGGTAAAAATAGTATGACTTCAAACAGCAGGATTGTGCTAGTGGTGCTTTTGGGTTTTCTGGCCTTTGGAGCTGCTGTTGCTTATGCTGGATATCAAATAACTATATATCCCATAGATAAGGCGCTTGGTTATCTATCTCGAAGCCAGTCGGCTCAAACACCTGAGATGATGACAGGATATATAAAAATGATTAAAGCTTTACTTCCAATGAAAGGAAATGCCGTATGGTCTTTTCCAAATCCCAGGACAGATTTTGGTTTAATTCAGGATGATCTGAATGCTATACTTTCTCGTACACAGTCACTTTCATCAATAGAACGAAATAGCGCTGCATACAATACTGGGTTGGAAGATTTGCATGGAACCCTAAAAATAATCGAATCAAATCTTGAGGAAGCCAGTCCTTACTTGTATGTTAGTTTCACTAATGTACTTTTGAGCTGTGTATGGATAACCATAATCCTCTTGATGTTCTTTCTCATTATGAAAAAGAGAACAAAATATACAGAATATAATAGCGCTTAATTTGTGCCAAATGCTGCGAACCTACGCTATTAACCTAAAGAATTTAAATGCTGTCAGATTCTACTTGTCCACGAAAAAGATACTTCTTGTTTTGTAAAGACAAATTCAATTTACATATCATATGAAGCTCGCAATAGTGAGATAATCTGTATTAATTCGTTGTCTAGACAGTTCGATATATTCTGTTTATTCATTGTTTTTATGAATGAAAATTTGGTCAGTTACCCTAGTACTTTCATCATAGCTCAGAAATAGATATCATCATCCCGCCCTCAATATTAATTAAACCTATTATAACCCTTATTGTGAGTTTAATTTTGTTTATCAAAGATTCAGCAGCATGTCACCTGTCAACTTAAATAATAATTCTAAAGATTTTCCTCATGTCAGTTGAGGAACAAATTTACACGCGAATTCTTTCTGCCGGAACACTCGGTGTAAAAAAAACCGATCTTCGCAAAGAATTCGCAGGAGTTGAGATTGATAGTGTGATAGAAAATCTTGTTAACGTTGGCTCTGTCTTTATTGAAAAAAGAGGGGTAGCATACACGTGTTGGCACAAAGATCATTATCTTCAGAATTTATTAAATACCGACCCCAAGTTTCGATTGACCATCGATGCAATAAGATCCCTCCAAATATCGTTTAACAAAACTTCAGATTCATTATTGAAATTCGCAGACACTCTGGCCAATGATAATCTGGTATACAAACAAACAAGGAAAACTGTCGAAGGTAATACATTAGAACCCCTAGCGAATGATAAAACATCAATGCAGCTTGAGGAGTTTGAGCATCTCTTTGATATTGCTGTTACGAACAATTCCGATTCGATCGGTTGGGTCGAACTTGCAAAAATCAGGCAACAAATTTGTAAAGATCATCTCATAACCAACGAATATTTCTATTCTCTTGTAGAAGAGGTCATAAATTCTTATTGCGACAAATATGAGTTGTCGAGTGGCGGTAGCGAAGGTGTAACTATGCGTGGGCTACTTCATGGTTTGGTCAGGTGCATTTGATTGTATCCATACAAGCTAGTTGAGAATCCTTACCCGAGTAGTCCTACACCTACAATGCTTGACGCTCGGATATTGGGTGGGAAAAGGCATAAAGAAGCGAAGGCTGCAGTGCTTTCATGCATAGAAGATCTATATACCAAGACAAATGACAGAAAGGCAACCGATAAAGATTTCCGGTTAGTTACCATAATACAAGACGTCGGATCTGGGAAAACTCATCTGGCCCTTCATATACGGGGTTCAAAAGAAGTCTCAGAGCGTTGTGTGATTTCATATATGGATCTATCCCAGATCGCTCCGCGTAGTATGAACGCTGTTTATTGCTCAATGATGAATGGTTTTGCTGCTGAGGATATCAGTCTTCTCAGACGAGCACTAGTTAATTTTTTGATAGAGAAAGCTAACGATAATGTCAAAAATGCAAAGAAAATTTTCAAATACGGCATCTTTGATAAGTTGTCAGGTAAGACATTAAAAGATAAGGCAGATGATGTCCTACAACGTAGGCTTCTTCCCAATTACTTTGCTTTTGATGAATTCTTAAAAAGCGAATTCACTCCTACTGAAGTATCGATCCTTAAATCTTTACTCGAAGGTACCTACAGGAGAGATTCTAACAATGTGGTAACCCTTGAAGATATGATTACGGATCTAACAGCTATCGCAAGTTTAAATTTAAGGTTTCTCGGAAAGGTGACAATTTTTGAAATAGACGAATTCGACTGTGATACGGAATCAGTCGATTTTGCTAAAGCGGTAATCAATGTCCATATACCAGGGAGTATAGTAATGCTAATACTAACCCCATCTTCCTACCAGGAAATAAGACAAAACAGTATCTCATTATTCGATCGATTAGAAAAGGCAAATTATAAAATAGATCTGGCAGGTTCAAATAGCTCTGAAGAAGTAGCCGATATTATTCTCGAGTATATTAGGTTCTTTGATTATGAAAAATGTTTCGCGGCTGACAAAGAGAGAGATCTTACTTCCAAGATTAAAGTAATATACGATGAATTTTCCGATTTCAGAAATGTAAGGTCGATGATAAATATTTTTCATCATGCAACTGAAAAAGCGGGCAAGACGAACACAGAGGTGATCGATGAACAGGCTCTGGATGAGACGATAAAAAGTACGTACCCGGGGTTGAAGATAAAAGGAAGCATCATGGGAATTCCACTTTCTGACTTCATTAAGATTCGTCAGAATTGCAGTGACATTCAAACATTAGAATCAGGTGTACGATATGCAATTCGCAACCTAGTTAATTATGTACAGGATACGAGTACGATTACGCAGCTTGAATCTAGTGTAGGAGAAAACGCTTGTACGGATCTGGTTTATCATGACACCTATGGCGCTAAAGTTGCTGTTGCCGTGGTTATAAACAAAGATCGTACCAAAAACATCGAACAAATATCGAACAGGATCAAATCCACGTCCTTCGTGGATAAATTAGTGATTCTAACCAACTATGGTACCAGTAGTGGAATGAACGGAACAACTGTAGTTAATATCGATCGATCTAAGATGATCGATTTAATGTACTTTAATCACAAATACGAAAGCAACTTGATCCTGGAAGAAGAAGATTTACAACGCGCTCTACTTTTGGCACAATCGATAAAGCTTTGCTGATTTGATTACATCTGAGGTTCCTTGTTAATCAGAACATTTGTAAACTCTTTTAAGAGGGAATTACGATCGCTGCTTTGTGAGCAAGAAAGACAGATATGACGATATTGAAGACGGCTGTATCGATTCATATCAAGAGCTTTTTAGATGCAACATCTGTGGCGGGGACGCAGATTTTATTGTACAGTTAGAATTAGTGAAGGAAAGAAGCAACTACAATATTATGGAATCTGTAACCCAAATGCCATTCTATTTATGCAAATCTCACGAATACCTGTATAAAAAGATGCAAAACAATCTTGACCTCAGAGACTATTTTACAGAAACAATTAACGAGAACCAGTAGTATTCCGAATCTGTTGAAAGTAGCCTATGGCTAGATCATTCGAAACCCTGGATGACTTTCGCAGCAATCTTCATAGAGATGGGTATGGATTAGTAGATTTCGACGGAAATAAGATTCCCTGCATTTATGTAACCCCAAGAAAGTACGATGAGTTTATGACTAAAGTTTGTGGGAAGAAAATCGCTGTCGATACTCTTTTAAACATCTTTCATGATGGCTACCATGTTTTCGTAGATGTTCAAATGAAGTTTTTGAATATTGGGCTACAAGAGAATTATCTTTTCTATGCTAACGATATGTTAGACTTCTTTGAAGCTTTATCCAACAGAGGTCTATTGTCCCTCGCCCCTAATGGTGTTTGCAATTATAATAACCAAAATATCTTTATTATTCAACTTCCTAGAATAGAATCAGCAAAAAAAGCTCTGGATATTATTAAATTAAACTCAAAAAGGTAAGAAAATTTATTTTAAGAGTGTACTTAAAGCCCCCTCGATATATGCATCAAAATAATAACGGTTTCCGCCTCGGTCAAAGCGTTACTCCAATTAGGTCAAATGAAATCAGAATATAAGAGCAGACCCCACTAAGAGATCGAGTCAGCGAAGTACACATTTATTTAAAAATGCTAAGTATGCTACAAGCGTTTGAATTAATTTTGCCATTTTGCATCGAAGGCAGTAAGTTACTTGAGTGAGGTTCCCTTAAAGCAATCGAAGGTAGGAGGATACGACACCACAAAACATCTGAGTTAGATTAATTGCTCATCAGGTAAAGTCTGTCAGCGTGTACGAAATATTGTAGTAATATATTTCTTTAACAGAAATTCTATCAATATTCCGAGACAGATTTCAAATCTCGTATTTTTCTTGGATGCGACGGCCGGGATTTGAACCCGGGTTACCAGATTGGCAATCTGATGTCCTAGACCAAACTGGACGACCGTCGCACTCGTATCGGATCAATATTAAATGTGTATTTGACAATTTAATTGATCGCTAATTGGACATTTGGCCCTCAGTATACCATTGTCTAATCCTGCTATTATTTATGAGAAAATCACAGGTATAAAAACGATACACGATTATCAGTAGCTCAGGATAGCAGAATATTTTTACTGTTTCCTATAGTAGGAATTAAAGCGAAGGCAAAACGTGCACGTAATCCTTGAAATCAGACTACGAATCTCTTGTAGTCTTTTTGAGTAGTATTTTGTAGTGATTTGATAATACGGATGGATTCTTGAAACCTCTTCGCTTTCAATGAGCATGAGGCTTAAATTTCACATAACGGAGGCTTCACCCTTTCAGATAAAGTCCACAAAAAAATCAAGCGCTCAGCGTATAGTAACAACAACAAGTATCTTGCTGAATTATAAGACATCCAGTTATAATGGTTATTGTAAGGAGCTAAATATTGCTTAAGGGTCAAATCAAAAGTACTAGGGTCGAATATCCGCGGCTCTCGGTTACGTAATCTCCCTCGAATTCTTCGGCTATTACTGTGACAGACAGCAGATCATTAGTACGACAATCCTTCGCGTCGATTACGAGATAATCATTCATAATATCCGCACCTTTTAAGCTTTCCGAAGTTATCGTAAAGTTAACAGGTGAAACTGAATTAAGCAGCAACAACTGATCTTTGTAATAACGTCCAAGCCTAGCAAGTCTTCCTTCTCTCGGAGCTACCCTAATATTCATTTTCACTTCCCCAAGGGGATGTTTAATATAGCGACTCACGCTCTTAACTAATACCTCAAAATCAAAAGGATATCCTGCGGTGTTCTCGGCCATCTTATTGATTCCGTCATTCATAACAATGTCTACCTTCTTGATAGTATCCGCGTATTCAAAGATCCATTCATTAGTAGTTTTGACAATGCTATCTATACCATTCATTCTGGTTCGTGTCTCTGTCTCATCTAATTTGTATCTCTCTACCCAGTTCTTATAGTCGCTACTTATATCTACAAGAAATTCAGAGCAGGTTCTCTGGTAGTCTTCCACGCTTGATGCTCGCTCGGAACCGTCATCAGATGCCAGCATTGTAATAATTACTGAAAGGAGCTATAGAAAATATATTCCTTCTACTTTCTAAAAATAACAAATATGATTCTCTTTTCAGAACTCATGAACGAATTTCAAAACAATATCCACGGTAGTAAGACTACCTTAAATATACTCTTGAAACGAAGTCCAAACCTTGCATATCAGAAGATAAATGAGCTTGCTTACTTTACAGGATCAAAATATAGAGTAAATTTGCGGTTACATTTCCCAGATCCGAAAAAGATCTCCGATCTTGAGTCCTATGGGACAGAAAACATTGGAATAGTCGTGGACAGTCTTAGAACGGTCTTTCCTATATCAAGGCAAGAAATAAAACAAAAAGCAATCGAGATTATAGGAAGCCTAGTAAGCGCCCAGGACGCATATATGTACAAAGGAAAAGAAGGAGTAAAAATCACGTTTCCCAGGGGAAGAATCGAAATTCTTCCCGGCTCGATACATGTCTGGTGTCAGATTGACGAAAAGGTTAAGAGGTACTGTGACTGGTTAATGCAAAATGTTTATTTTCGATGATATAAGCAGCTTAAAATAATCATATCTCATTATATTCTCAAGAGAGACAATGCTAAAGACATTTCAAGACCTCGCGGCTTCAATATCCTCACCTTCGTAAAGGATGAAGTAGAGAAACTGATAGCCCTTCTTGCAAAACATCAGAAAGACTATAACAAAAACCCTTCAGAATTCTACGATGAATTAAGGAAATATGTTCCAGCTACAGATATTGAAATAGCAGCCCGAATGATCACATTTAATAAAACATGTTATAATGGTCTGTATCGAGTAAACAAAAGAGGAATATTTAATGTCCAGATGGGTAGATACAAAAATCCTTTAATTTGCAATATCAATAACCTGAAAAATGTTAGCCTAGCGCTTCGCTATTCTAAAGCGCTAATACAACCCAGCGACTACAAGCAAATATTATTAGAAAATGCAAGAGAGGGAGACTTCGTATATTTAGACCCGCCTTTCAATCCTCCTAGTAGTACTTCAAGCTTCACTTCTTACACAACTACCGGGTTTTCTAAAACAGACCAAAAGGAACTTAGCGATGTCTTTAGTGAGTTAAATGACAGAAAATGCAAAGTTCTGTTGAGCAATTCAGATACCCCACTTACTAGAGAATTATATTCCGGATTTGCCCAATACTTTAAAGAAATAAAGGTATCAAGAGCCATTAACTGCAAAGCCTCAAAAAGAACAGGTCATAAGGAATTGCTAATAAGCAACTACCGTTAGTTGTGGCGAATGTTTGACGCAGATAAAAGTAATAGTAATATCATCATTCAATGAAGTCGTGAAGTTTGATAATGGTCTGATATTGTTCGTAAATTAAATATTTATAGTTTAATATCAACAATCCCAGTCCAATTATTTGGATATTGCATTTTTACATTTCTACTCCATATGTAGAATTTTAATACGGCAAAAAGTCTGGCATTGATGAAGGGCCTGGATCAGTCATATTTTCAGCATCGGAATTGTTAGCCGCCATGGCTGGCGTTGTTGTGGCTGTTGTGTTGTAGAGTAGTGCAAAGACGATAACAATACCAAGTGCTACTCCCGCAATAACTACACGTAATGGGAAGATGAGCCGGTACTCAGAGAGGTCGCGCAGCAAGAGGTGACAGAAACGACTAAATCCTGGCGAGCGAAAGGAGAAACCCATGGAATACCTGACCGATATGGTCACCACGGTTCCCGAAGGAACTAGCCCAGTCAAAGTCGATGAATTGCGCGCGGCGGAGGCAGTGCGCGCCGCTGAGCTCGCCAAAGCAGGCCATTTGGTCCGGCTCTGGCGCCCGCCGCTCGGTCCAGGCGAATGGCGCAGCATTGGGCTATTCCGCGCCGCCGACGAGGCAGAGCTTCGCGAAGTCCTCGCCTCGTTACCCCTTCATATTTGGATGAAGCTCACCATTACGCCGCTGAATCCGCATCCCAATGATCCGGGATATGGCATTAAAGATAAACTGCAATCCTAGTCGGACAGATATACAATTTTACAAAAAAATGTTATCCTGTAAGCCATCAACGACATGCCAAGTTTCTACCATCTTTTCATTCTGAATGCGGTATATACTTACGCCTCTGTAGTTAATTATTTTATTAGTTTTATTGGCGTCAGAGGTCGATTTTGTTGTCAATGATCCTTTCCAATATGCGCCTACAAGATTCGGATAAGCTGGCGATGCAATCAATGCTTCTACCACATAGCTCAAGTCATCTAATTTATCCACAGAGTTTTTAAGGTCATTCTTTGCTCCAGCAACTCCTTTTCCAGGAGAGCCCATATAAGCAGATTGGCCATGGTCGATGTAATCTGGTGCTATTATTTCATCAAATATTATTTCATTCTTGTTATTGTATGCTTCAAAGTAGCGTTGAATAATTGCCTTATTGATTTCGACTTGGGACATTGTATTATTAATGTTCATAGTAATTTCACCTTTATCTTCCTCTATATCTAACATATATTACTATTAAACTTCGCAGTTTCCAATTGGTAAGTATAGTGCATAACCGTAACTTTCTAATTTAGGCACTAATGCCAGTAAACGAGTACGTATATACAATTGGGTTGTATGAGCTCCTCTGAAAGGCTTTGATCAGGAAGGACGCTAAGTTATAGTTGGCATAGTTGCTGTTTTTAATCCAAATGTAGGATGTAGTCTTATGTATGGTTGTACCTACAAGTGTAGGGTCTTCTTTGCAAATCTCTTGCATTTGCTAGAAATCCACATATTTCTTTACTGCTTGATCATCACATGAAAAAGATTGTCTAAACCTAAAAAAACTTGGAAACCTGCTAATACCAGAAATTACGATATTATTCGTATAAAGAAGTCATATATACACGGTAGACTTTCTAATGAATGAGGGAGACAACTTCATATTGAATCGTCAATATCATTTGAATCCAATAACGTTTCTCATATGTGGTGTAATTGTTACTGGCATATTTGTTTGCACATTAATACTAAACCAAAATCATATTGCAATGGCACAACAAGAGCCTAACGGTACGTCTTTCCAAATGAATAACATGACCTTTACTCATCGTACAGCTTCTGTTAATGGCATTCAATTGCACTATGTTATTGCAGGGCATGGTGATCCCGTTGTTTTATTACATGGATGGCCTGAAACATGGTATGAGTGGCATCTTGTAATGCCAGCCTTAGCCAAGAACCATACTGTTATTGCGCCCGATCTTCGAGGACTTGGAGACTCTTCAAAACCATTAACTGGTTATGATGGTAAGACCGTAGCTGAAGATATACATCAACTAGTTACTCAGTTGGGATTTAAAACAATATTCTTAGTAGGTCACGATATAGGAACACAGGTAGCATATTCTTTTGCAGCTACGCATCCTACGGAAGTAAAGAAGTTAGTAGTCATGGAATTAACAATTCCTGGTTTCGCACCTGCTGGTAGAATGCCATTATGGTGGGCCATATTCCATCAAACACCAGACGTTCCGGAAGCCCTTGTACAAGGAAAAGAGTTGATATATTTATCATGGTTCTTTCACAATCTTGCGTTTAATCCAGCTGCAGTAACTCCAGATATCAATGAATATGTTACCCATTATTCTGCTCCAGGCGGAATGCGTGCGGGATTTGAGTATTATCGAGCTTTTCCACAGGATGCAATTCAAAATATGAATTATTCAAAGACTAATCTTACAATGCCGGTATTGGCGCTAGGAGCAGGATATATTCCAACATTCGGAGGTAACATCACTATGCCTACTGTCATTTACGGAATGAAGATATTAGCTCAAAATGTACAGGGTATCATAGTTCCAAATTCAGGTCATTGGATTCCAGAAGAGCAGCCAGTTTTTCTAGTAAAACTACTCAACAATTTCTTTAGTGGTAATTCTACTAAAACCAAATGAGAGATAACCCATAACTCTAAAATACTATGAATGCTGATATCACCAAATTACCCATGGTGAACGGAAACCATCTATTGGGAATAGTTACAGAGCGGAACTTAAACAATGAACCCAGATTATATTAATGTATTAGTAATGCTAATAATAGTAGTTTCTGTTATCCTCGGCTTTACAATATATTTTAACAATCCAGTCTTAATAAGGCCTGGTCAGTACAGCAAAAAGACAAAGACTTGGTCGTAGGCGGTGTTCATTCACCGGAAGCTCAATTCGAGAAAAACTATGCCAATGTGAAGAGCGCTACCCAAACTGGAATGGTAGAAAATCATACTATAAGTACGATCAAGCTTAATACGACTCAATCCCAGCAAATTGACAAGTCAGAATTCATAAAAGCGCCTGAGTTTGCTCAAATTAGTGGTTACATAAATACACCTAATAATAATAGTCCAATTACACTTTCATCTCTTAGAGGAAAAGTAGTCTTAGTATACATTTGGACATATACATGCATTAACTCGATTCGTCCAATGCCGTACATTGACGATTGGAATCAAAAATATTCTAATAAGGGTTTAGTCATAGTTGGTGTTCATTCACCGGAATTTCAATTCGAGAAAAACTATACCAATGTGAAGGATGCTGTACAAATGTTTGGAATAAGATATCCCGTAATACTAGACAGCGATCATGGAACTTGGAATGCATATGGAAATAATTATTGGCCCAGATATTACCTGATTGATACTCAAGGATATATAAGATACGATCACATAGGTGAAGGTGATTATAATCAAATAGAAAAATCAATTCAGTCACTAGTGGCTGAACGTGCTGCTCTGATGGGTGCAAAAGAAATAAGCTTCGATGCAAAGCCAACAACACTAATCAAACCAGGAAGTTTGCAATATGTAGATTTAAGTCAGAGTACAACACCAGAAATATACATAGGGTATAACACAACGAGAGCGCCACTTGGAAATCCTGAAGGCTTCAAACCAGATCAGACAGTTTCATACTCAGTCCCATCAACTACAAATTTCAAACCTGATATTGTATACATTCAAGGCAATTGGAAGAACAATCCCGATAATATGGAATTACAAAATGATACGGGACGCATTATTTTGACATATTATGCAAAGTCTGTAAATATAATAGCAGGAGGAAAGGGTGGAGGAGTTGTTTTTAATGATGAAGGCGTAGGAGGAGCAGCTGCAGCATCAACATCGAACAAATCACTGGGCGAGGATCTATCATACGATGGTAGTTTCAGAATTGATGGACAAAGGCTGTATAATTTAGCTATACATAAAAACTACGCTGCTCATAATATCGTAATTGATGTTAAAGGCAAAGGATTTCAATTCTATACCTTTACTTTCGGGTAGAGGAGCGACTTGCTAAGCTAGTAGGAGGAGGAAGTTGTGGGCCCCTGTCACTGTCATCAGCACTAGTCTCTATTCCAGATCACAGTACTTGGACCGTATTTAGTAAAACCTATGGCTAACGCACTAACCTATGTTGAGCTAAACCCTGTCACGAAAACCCAAGAGAAAGTAGATTTTAAATGGATATGTCCGTATTCCAGCCGCATTGCGGAACACCAAGCAGGAATATTAAACGGTTATGGAGTTTCAATAGTTGCGTTACTTGACAACGGCAACTTCAATTATCAATTACAAGAACATTGTGAAAACATAAAAGAACTCAATTATAGTTTCACGAAAATTACGAATTTGCATTCAACATTGCTTGGAATATTTGATGGTAATGTAAGAATATCAAATGCAAGATTTGACGAGCTAGTCTATGAGACCATAAAATGCTACATTCAGGCCCGACAACCACAATCTATGAAACTCACTTTTGATCAAATAAGACCAGGCACGTGGAGGAATGGTAAGAAAAGGAAACAGGTCTCTGGATGTGGTGACGGGACTGTAATTGTAACGGGCGATATCTCGGGTGACAATAAACGCTTCTGTGACTTAGGTTATGAATTAGCAGAACATCTAGAGAAAGAACTTGATTATATTTTTGATGATGACTTTGAAAGAAAGTTTCCTACCCTGTGGAGTACACTAGGATATTTTGACTATTATGAGGATTTCTTGATTTCTAATTCTATGTGTGAAGCTTTCCAAACTATGAAAAGTTTGGGGATATCTTATGAAGTAAAAAAATTGAATTGTGTAAGATACCATCAAAGAACTTTGCAAAATATGGTATGCTATAGAGAACCTATTACTTTATACGATAATATTTAGCATTTTAATTTTGCTATCCCTAAAAAGTAGCTTTTGCTGCTGACATTATGAATATATTTAATTCTAGGACTGGAAAGCGCAAAAAAATTCTGATTTGAAAGCATCGTTGAAGTTTGGAACCCATCATTAAATAAGTTGAATGACGAAAAGACATTATGCTTTCATTAGTAGTAATATTATCCTCACTCATAGTTGCATCTGTTATCATTATGACAATAGCAACAGAACAACAACAACCTACACACGCACAAGTCAAGAACTTATCCACGCCAATGCTGCAAGAATTCGTTGTTCCATCAGGCTCACAGCCACATGACGTTGCACCTGCGCCGGATGGAACTGTCTGGTATACAGCTCAAGGGTCGGGTGAATTGGGACGATTAGATCCGAGTACAGCTAAG
>Ga0193721_1000164_pt1 | contig 19873 bp, 22 predicted proteins | sample U2s2metaG_FD_145078 | JGI IMG/M metagenome (GOLD analysis project Ga0193721, IMG submission 145078) | Soil microbial communities from a riparian zone of the East river system, Colorado, United States - U2s2 | ecosystem: Environmental > Terrestrial > Soil > Riparian zone | place: USA: East River...
CATACGCGGTTGCTGGGCCGCAAGCTTAAATAGACCGGGATAGACCGGGTCACGGTCGGCAACCGCGGCTACAGCGTCATTTTGCTTTTAAAATATCCGGCGTTCTGTTTGATGATTGCCGGTCATGCAGACGGAGGTGCCAGCTTTTAAAAGGATCGTACTCAAGTTGAGCGGCGAAGCGCTCCAGGAGCGCGGTGCGCGCGATAACATTTCGCCAGCGGTCGTGCGCGAGATTGCGGAGCGCATCAAAAACGTGCGCGACCTCGGCGTGCAGGTCTCCGTGGTAATCGGGGGCGGCAACATCTGGCGTGGGCTTTCCGCGGCGGATCGCGGTATGGATCGCACGACAGCAGATTACATGGGCATGCTTGCGACTGTGATCAACGCCTTGGCGTTGCGGAGCACACTGGCCGAGATGGGCGTCGAGACCCGCGTGCAGACGGCCATCGAAATGAAAAACGTGGCCGAGCCATTCATTCTTGGGCGCGCTATTCGCCATCTCGAACTTGGCCGCATTGTCATTTTTGCGGGTGGCACAGGTAACCCATATTTTTCAACCGACACAACCGCCGCGCTGCGCGCGAGCGAGATTCGCGCCGATGTCATCTTGAAAGCGACGAAGGTAGACGGTGTTTACGATCGCGATCCAAATACCGACGCAAATGCCCGACGCTACGAGCGCATCACTTTTACCGAAGCGCTGACGAAACGCCTGCAGATCATGGATTCGACCGCGTTCAGCCTCTGCATGGACAATAAGATCCCCATTGTCGTGTTCGACATGAACAAGCCGAGCAATATTCGCGATGCTGTATTGGGACGAAAAGTCGGGACGCTCGTTTGCGACGAACCGCAACCGAAAAGTTAGTATGAGCAGAGACGACATTCTTCTCGAAGCTGAGATGTCGATGGAAAAAAGTGTCGATTACATGGTGCACGAATTTTCTGCGGTGCGAACCGGCAAGGCGTCGCCCGGGCTCGTGGAGAATGTCGATGTCTTTGCGTATGGATCGACCATGAAGTTGAAGCAGCTCGCCCTTATCACCACCCCCGAGCCGCGTTTGCTCGTCGTTCAGCCCTTCGATGCGGGAACCGTGCAAGACATCGAGCGGGCTCTTAAGGAGTCGAAAATTGGCATCACCCCGGCGGTTGATGGAAAGATTATTCGGCTGCCGATTCCGGAGTTGTCAGAAGAACGACGTAAGGATCTTGCGCGTTCGCTCAGCAAAATGGCAGAGGAAGCGCGGGTGCGGGTGCGTGCCAACCGACGCGCGGCGCTCGATGAAGCCAAGAAACTAAAAGCTGCGGGCGAATTGACCGAAGACGGATTGCACGATTTGGAAAATGAAGTGCAAAAGCTGACAGACCGCTTCGTCAAATCCATCGATGATCACCTCAAGCACAAAGAAGCTGAGATCATGAAGGTGTAGCTGGGGAGGGACCAATTACAGCCGCACCAGATCGACGAGGAACTGGCACCAAAGATAAATCATTCCGCGCCAGGAATATTTAACATCGCCTGCCGAAGTCTGCTTGAGCACGCCCTTGTCGATGTTGTGCGCGATTTGATCGCGCAGATCATTTTCCATCTCGGTCTGAATGCGCTCTTCGTCCAGGACATCGATGGTGTCCGCATTCACGCCGTTTCGGCGGAGAAACTCGCGATGGCTTTGATAGAGCTGCCAGAATGATTGATCCGGTCGCTGACGATTGATGCGAAATTGAGGAGTGAGCTTCAGGCCGTAGGAAAGGGGATAATTCCAGGTTGTCCAAATGATGCCGCCCTTTGCGCGCGACGAAATTCGCAGATAATAAAACGACAGATCGTGCTGTTCATTTAAACAAATCGCGGCCTGCGCTCGGTCCTCCTCCTTGTAAAACAAACGGAAAAATTGGCGGTAATCGTCCCAATCCCATCCGGCGTCGCCCACATGGACGAAACCTTCCTCTTCAATCTCATGCGTGATCTCAGTGAGCGCGGGGAACGTATCCGAAGAGGGCGGACTTTTCTGGCGGAGCTGCTTTTCCTTCGGCAGCCGAAGCGCGCGGATGCGGGTGAGAATTTCCAGCCAAGGCAGAAAGAGCCAGCTCACCGCGGCAGCCAGACCAAGCACCCAGTTTCCGCTTATAAAATAAACGGCGAGAAAAGAAGCGGCGAGAATACCGAGCGCGCCCGCTTTTTGTGAATACGAGTTTTGAAAACTGCGCAGGGCGACGCTGAGCACCCCCACCCCAAGCGTTAGAAAGAAGCCAAACAGCATTAGGGATTGATCTGATGCTCGCCCAGGAATTTCTCGAGCTGATCGGTATCGAAATTCGCCAGAACTCTATCCCCAGCCACAAACGTCGGCACATACGTTTGGTCGGAAAGCCTCTTCATCTGCTCATACGCTTGTCGATCTTTGCCGACATCGATGACATCGAAGCGATAACCTTTCCCGGTGAGATATTCCTTCGCGTCAATGCACCATGAGCACCATTCGCGACTGTAAAGCCTTAGTTCCATCGAAACGCGGGTAATAAACCGCCCCTTTCGACCGCGTCAACCTAGCAAGCGGATTCAGTACGCCTTCGCCCAAACCACGCGGCGTCGACTTGGTTTACCTGTGAAGATGCAGTCGCCACGCTCAGGGGAATCATCAAGCGGAATGACTCGAATGGTGACTTTTAGATCATTCTTTATTTGCTCTTCGACTTCGCGTGAGCCGTTCCAGTGCGCGAGGGCAAAGCCCCCGTGGATTTCGGGCCTCGTGGAACTCTTCGGAGTGAAGAAATCGTAAAACTCTTTTTTGGAGTTAATGACGCGCGTGTTTTCATCGCGGGATCGCTTCGCCCTTTCGAAAAGATTGTGCTGGATTGAGCCGAGACTCTCCGGTACGCGCGAAACGAACTCCTGCATCGACATTAGCTCTTTAACCTTTGTGGGCTGGTCGCGCCGACTCACTGCCACCTTGCCTGATTCAAGATCGCGCGGGCCGATTTCGACGCGTAGTGGCACGCCTTTCTTGATCCACTCCCAATTTTTCGCGCCGCCGCCGAGATCGCGGCGATCAACTTCCACTTCGACCGGTAGATCGGCATATCGAATCTCGTGCAACTGTTTCGCGAGCTTGTCGCAAGCTTCGAAGACCGCCGCGCGCGTTTCCTCCTTTGGCGTGACTGGTAGGATCACGATCTGGGTCGGTGCGATGCGCGGCGGCAGCACAAGGCCGTCGTCATCGCCATGCGCCATCACCACTGTGCCGACCAACCGAGTGCTCATTCCCCAGCTTGTGGTCCAGCCGAATTCCTGTTTGCCTTCGCGGTTTTGAAACTGAATCCCGCTCGCGCGAGAAAAATTCTGTCCGAGAAAATGCGAAGTGCCAGCCTGGATCGCTTTGCGGTCCTGCACCATCGCTTCGATCGACAAGGTTTGCACCGCACCGGGAAAGCGTTCGCTCTCCGACTTTTCGCCGCTGAAAACCGGAATCGCCAGATGATCGCGCACGAAACGCTCGTAGATGTCGAGCATCTGCTTCGTCTCGGCGCGCGCTTCCGCCTCCGTTTCGTGAACGGTATGGCCTTCCTGCCAAAGAAATTCGGTCGTGCGCAAAAAGAGGCGCGGCCGCATTTCCCAGCGGACAACGTTCGCCCATTGATTAATTAGGATGGGAAGATCGCGGTACGATTGCACCCATTTCGCGTAGCTCGCGCCAATAATCGTTTCCGATGTCGGTCGGACCACTAGCGGCTCAGTGAGCGCGCTAGCCGGCCTTAATTTTCCTTCCGTATCCGCCTCGAGCCGACTGTGCGTCACAACGGCGCATTCTTTGGCGAAGCCTTCAACGTGCTCCGCTTCCTTCGCGAAATAACTTAGCGGTATAAAGAGGGGAAAGTAGGCGTTGCGATGTCCAGTCGCGCGAAACATCGCATCAAGCTGCCGCTGCATATTCTCCCAGATGCCGTAGCCCCACGGACGGATCACCATGCAACCACGCACATCCGAGGGCTCGGCCAGCTCCGCCCCGCGAATAACTTGCTGATACCATTCAGGAAAGTCTTCGTCGCGCCGCGGCGTGATTGCGGTTTTTTTCGGAGACTCTACTGATTCTGCCATGCGAGAAGCGGAACAATTAAACTCGCGCGATGCAAATGACCAGTAGCCATTTGGAAATAACGGGGCGTTTCAATAGAAATGCCCTAACTGAAAATTGACCCGAGGAGCACCTCGATTCTCGCTCAGTGTAGCCGCTCGCAAAACAAGGGAATGCGGTGGTAAGGTAGTTATCGATCTGGAATTTGACACTCCGTGGCACGTCCCGTAGTTTTCGTGCCTTTTCCGCCTTGATGAAAACGTTTTCTGCCAAATCCACCGAAGTTCCACGTAAGTGGTGGGTGATTGATGCCAAGGATCAAGTGCTGGGCCAGGTCGCGGTAAAGGCCGCCAACTTATTGCGCGGCAAGGAGAAGGCAATCTTCACACCTCACGTCGATACGGGCGACTTTGTGGTCGTCATTAATGCCGAAAAAGTACGGCTGACTGGGAAGAAAGAAGACCAAAAGAGCTACATGAGTTTTTCAGGATACGTAGGTGGTCACAAATCGGAGAATGTCCGGGCGCGCCGTGCTCGCCACCCTGAATTGCTGATCGAGCGGGCCATTCGGGGAATGATTCCACACAATCGCCTCGGGCGCGCAGTTTATCGAAAGTTGAAAGTTTACCGCGGCAATGCACATCCTCATAGCGCGCAAAAGCCCGCGCTCGCTCCCTTGTCCTAACCCAACGAGTTCTTCTCCCATGCCACAAACAGAAGAAGTTATCGCTACCGGTCGCCGCAAAACCTCCGTGGCACGTATCCGGATGATACCTGGCACTGGCAAGATCGACATCAACGGTCGGAGTTTTGAAGATTATTTTCCTACTGCGCCATTACAGAACGTCGTGTTGCAACCACTCCAGACCGCAAAGCTGGTTAATTCCTATGACCTGTGGATAAACGCGACCGGCGGCGGAGCGAGCGGACAGGCTGGGGCAGTGCGGCTCGCGATCTCACGCGCTCTTCTTCAAGTGGATGGCAATTTGCGCAGCATGTTGAAAGCGGAGGGCTTGCTCCGCCGGGATCCGCGCATGAAGGAGCGAAAGAAATCGGGTCAGCCCGGCGCGCGGAAGCGTTTCCAGTTCTCGAAGCGATAATTCTAGAAGAAGCAGCTCTTCTCCGGCTGCAATTTCTGCGGGTGAAAAACACGCGCCGCCGCACTTACTTTGGCGTCGGCGCACCTTGGGGCATACTCGGCTTTGCCGGCGTTCGAATTGGCGCTGCCAAAAATGGCGGAACTGTCGATGTTGCCGCCGGCTGCGATAGGCCACTCGGTTTCAGCAGGCGCAGTTCCTGCGCCGCCTCGCTGGCCCAAAAGCTCGTCCGGTGTTGCGTCAGGATGGTCTCGCAGATGCGGCGCGCTTCCTCAATCTGGTTTTTTGTCTTCAGCAGATACACTTGCGAAAGGAGCGCCAACGGGGCATTGAAGCTATTCGGGTAAGCCGACGTGATCTGTTGGTACATCGACAACGCCTCGTCGCTTTTCCCCGTCGATTCCAGATTGGCTGCCATTGCCATTCGCGCCGTGCTGACGAACTCGTGATTCGGGTTCTTCGCGATAAAAACGTGAAGAGTCGCGTTCGCTTCCGCGTACTTCTTTTCACTGCGCTGCGCTTCGGCAAGCAGAAGGTAAGCATCAGCGCCCGCGGGCGTGTTCGGGTAACGGGCAATTACCTGTTGATAATCTTGCGCGTTCTTTGCGCCGGCTACCAAAGCCGACGCCGCGGCGGCGCGGCGATCTGAATAAAAGCGGTAACCTGCGAAACCGGCAACACCGAGCAGGACGATAATCAGCGCCACGATGATCTCGGTTTTGAATCGCTCCCAAAAGACGCTCGTTTCAAGCGCTGCATCTCGGGAAGAAGGCGTGGACGTCGGCATAACTCGATTTACTCGGGGTGATTTGAACCGCGAGCGTGCTCTTATGCCACGCGAAAGTTTCTCGCGCAAGCCTCACAAGACCGAGAGAACCTGCGTCAACGATCTTACTTTGATGACATCTGACGAACCAACACCCGCCATGCAAAATCCGGAGAAGGACCCGAGGAATTGGACTACCGGAGAGGAACCCATGACGGGCCCGCAACGTTCGTATTTGCGGACGTTGTGTCGCGAGGCCGGTGAAGAATTCGACCCAACGCTTACCAAGGCAGCCGCTTCAAAAAAGATCGAAGAGCTCCAAGCGAAAACGGGACGTGGCAAATAGTTATTGTTGAGTCTAACCGCCTTTGCCGCCGCGTTTGCTTTTCGATTTACTCCGAATCTGCGAAGTGCTGACCGTCGCAGAGGCATGCGCGCGACCAGGTTTCTCCCGGCGATACAATCTTATCTATGAATGCACTCTGGAACTCTTTTCAAATCCCGCTCGGTTTGGGCGTGGAACCCAAAGATTTGACGTTCGTTCAAGTCTCTTTGCGCGGGATCATCGTTTTCCTTGCGACATTGACCATGGTCCGATTCGGGCATAAACGCTCCCTCTCACGAAAAACATCCTTCGATGCCGTTCTGCTCGTCATCCTCGCCTCAGTGCTTTCACGAGCCATCAACGGTTCGGCGGCTTTTTTCGCCACGCTCGGAGGAGGTGTGGTTTTGGTCCTCTTACATCGGCTCTTCGCCTATCTGGCTTACCATTCACACTGGTTCGGAATTTTGGTCAAAGGCTCGCCCGACACTATTGTGCGCGACGGCGAATGCGACCTTCGCATGATGCGACACAACCATCTTTCAATGCATGATTTAGAGGAGGACATGCGCCTCGACGCCAATCTCGACGACCTCTCGAAAGTGCGAATCGCACGCGTCGAACGGAGCGGCGATATTAGTTTTATCAAAAAAGAACGATAATCCGCCTAGCGCGAACAATTTTGCTTCCGGTCGTAGCGCCGTTGCCACCGACGCGCTAATTTCACACGTGCAGCAGCACGATAAGCTTTTCACCCCCGGGCCGGTCGAGGTTTCCCCGAAAACGTGGGCGGCATTCTCCCGGCCGATGATTAGCCATCGCGGCGAAGATTTTAAAAGTTTGTACCGCTCCATTCATTCAAACCTGCAGAAGTTGTTTGGGACAAAGCAGCCCGTGTTTCTTTCCACCTCCTCTGCGTGGGGTGTGATGGAAGCTTCAATCCGAAATCTGGTTGATCGGGCCGTCCTCTGCTGCATGTGCGGAGCGTTCTCCGACAAATGGTTCGACGTAGCCAAGCGCTGCGGAAAAAAAGCCGAGGCGCTCGAAGTCGATTGGGGAAAACATATCGATCACAAGGCGGTAGATCGACAATTAGCGACCGGAAAATTCGATACCGTCACGTTGATTCACAACGAGACCTCCACCGGAGTCATGAATCCGCTCGCGGAGATCTGTTGTATTCTCGCAAAGTATCCCGACGTCGCCCTTATCGTCGATACTGTTTCGTCTTTTTCCGGGGTGAAGATCGATATGGATTCGCTCGGCGTCGATGTGATGCTGACAGGCGCGCAAAAAGCGCTCGCTCTGCCGCCCGGTTTCTCGTTGTTCTCCGTTTCGGAAAAAGCGTTCGCCCGCGCCGAAAAAATTCCGCACCGCGGATTTTATTTTGATTTCCTCGAATTCCGAAAACAGCAGGCGGAATGGATGACACCAAGCACGCCCAGCATTGCGCACATTCACGCCTTGCAATCCAAGCTCAGCGAAATTTTCGAGGAAGGCCTTGACGCGCGCTTTAATCGCCATGCACGCACGAACGCGCTTGTGCACGACTGGGTCCGGCGCGCTGACTTCGACTTCTTCGCCGAGGAAGGGTTCCGCTCGAAAACTCTCACCTGCGTCAAAAACAATCGCGGCATCGACGTGCTAAAACTCGCCCGCGACTTGCGGGCCAAACATCACCTCGTCATCGATCCCGGCTACGGCAAAATTCAGGGCAAGACTTTTCGCCTCTCCAACATGGGTGACGAAACTGAAGAAACCGTTTCTCATTTACTCGCCTGCTGGCAATTACCGAGCGAATGCCGTTTCCCTCGCCCACATCACAGGGTAGCTTGTTACTCGCACGCGTGACCCGTCTCGCTTTATGCCAGCGATCGAAGCTTCTGGCCTAACCAAAGTTTACCGCACCTATCGAAAGGAGCGCGGCCTCTGGGGTTCAATTAAAGGCCTTTTAAGGCGACGCTACGATGAAACGCGGGCGGCCGACGACGTCTCATTTCAAATCGCGGAAGGCGAGTTTGTCGGTTTTCTCGGTCCGAACGGCGCGGGCAAGACCACCGTGCTCAAGATGCTTTCTGGCTTATTGAATCCGACTTCGGGTAACGCGCGCGTGCTCGGCTTCGTTCCCTGGGAGCGGCGTAACGAAATGAAACGACAGTTTAGCCTGCTCATGGGGCAAAAGAATGCGCTCTGGTGGGACCTGCCCGCGCAGGAGTCACTCGAGCTCAACCGCGCTATCTACGGAATCGATCGCACGCGATTCAAAAAGGTCGTTGACGGATTGTCGGAACTTTTGGAGGTGACGGACAAAATGAACGTGATGGTGCGCGAACTTTCGCTAGGTGAGCGAATGAAGATGGAATTGATTTCCGCGCTAATTCATGAGCCGCGCGTACTTTTTCTTGATGAACCGACAATTGGACTGGACGTCGTCAGTCAAAAACGTGTCCGCGAGTTTCTGCGTATTTACAATGAGGAACATCGCATCGTCACGTTGCTGACGAGCCATTACATGCAGGACATCGAAGAGCTTTGTCATCGCGTCCTCGTGATTGATCACGGCAAAATCTTCTTCGACGGCCCGCTCGCGCAGATCATTGACCGATTTTCAGGGCATAAAATTCTCAGTCTCACTTTCGAGAAAGAAGCGACGCGCGATCTTTCGGCGTTCGGTGAGGTGACTGAGCAAACGCCTGTTTCAGTGCAACTGAAAGTTCCACGCGCAAAGGTCACCGAGACGTGCCGGCAACTCCTTGAAGCTTGCGACGTCAGCGATATCAATGTCCAGGAAGTGCCGGTCGAAGAAGTGATTCGCCAACTCTTTGGCGAGCGGGCGGAGAAAAACAATTTGGAGCGAGACGGTCAATCTAGCTGAGTGTTGGCAGAATGCTTCTCTCCATCGCTTCGGCGAACGTGGGATAGCGTGGAATCCAGCCGAGATGACGCAGCTTTGTATTGCTCACACGTTTGTTGCTGGCGCCGCGCTTGGACGCCGATGTCGATCTTCCCATCGGTGGAATCGGACGATTCAACTTCGACGCCAACCATCGGTAACATTCGCTTTGTAAAATCGGTTGATCGTCAACCACGTTGTAAATCTGTCTCGCTCGTGAGGGTCGATTCACCAAGAGAAAAAGGGCGGCCGCGATATCGTCCCGATGGATTTGGTTAAGAAACCGGTCGTTTTCCGGATCGATAATCGCTTCACCGGCCAGGAATTTACTCAGTAGCGCCGAACGTCCCGGACCGTAAATTCCGGCAAGGCGCGCGACGATGCCGCCGTGGGCGAGCACCAGCTCTTCCGTCTCGAGCAGTAGCCCACCGGTCGCGCGCGCCGGTTGGGTCTCACTTTCCTCGGTGACCCACGAACCATCACGCTGCGCGTAGACGCTCGTACTGCTCGTGAAGAGCATCCTTGATCCGGCAAACCGACCAAGAAGATTGCGAGCTCCGTTTAAGTAGATTTGGCGATAAGCTTCCGCCCCGCCGCCGTGCGAGCTAACGCAGTGGATTGTCGCGTCGAATATTCCGGCACGCGAGGAAACTTGAGCCTGGTCTGCAATGTTGACCGCGTAAGCAGGATATGGCTTAGCGGAAAGCTTCGCTGCGGCTTCCGCGGAACGCGTCCAGCCTTCCACCATCCAGCCAGCAGCATGAAACAAATCGGCGGTTGCTTGTCCGACATAACCGCACCCAGCGATCAAGATTCGCGGCATGACTGATAATCTTCACGCTGCCGCAGCTGCGATTTCAATCTCTGCAAAAATATTTTTCTGAATGGCCCGCACTTGTTTGAGACGGATCAGTTCCAAAAGCGCAAGAAAAGTTACAACCACTTCTACGCGCGACACGATGGCTCCGAACAAATCCGAAAAGCGGATGGGAGCACCAGCCGCAACCCGTTGCAAAATCATGTCGATCTTCTCCGAAACGCTAAAACGTTCGCCGAAAATCTCCTGCACGTCTTGTCGCGCCTCCACTCTTTTGATCACGGTTTGAAATGCGTTGATGAGCTGAAAAATTCCAACCTCTCCGAGCCGAAGCGGACTCTCAAGAGGTGAAGCTGAGCCCTCCCGCGCGAAAACGCGCTCTTGTTCCAGCTCGCGCAGATGCAATTCGGTGGCCGCCTCCTTGAATTTTTTGTACTCGATCAGTTGCCGGATTAAGTCCCATCGGGGATCATCTTCATCGGCGTCTTCCCCGGGCGGCTGTTGATCGACAGGCAGCAGGCTCCGGCTTTTCAGGTAAATAAGGTTTGCCGCCATCACGATGAATTCGCCGGCAAGTTCGATGTTTAGTTCCTTGAACGCCTGAAGGTATTCGAGGTACTGACGAGTGATGCGCTCGAGCGAAATATCGTAGATGTCGATTTCGTCTTGTTTGATCAGGTAAAGCAGAAGATCGAGCGGTCCTTCGAAAACCTCGAGCTTGACCTTGTAATTGCCTTCCATGCGCCGCCCGCGACTTTAGGCAAGCGAATGAGTAAAGTAAACGACGACGACCGATCAAATAACCGTGATTGTCGATCTAGCTAAAATAACGTTGTCAGAACTTAAGAGGAACGTTTCGGTGGATCCAAACACTGTTCACGAGCCCGAGGCCGAACATGATCATCAGCACAAATGAGCCGCTATAACTGATTAAGGGCAATGGCACGCCCGTGATTGGCAACATCGAGATCGTCATTCCAATATTTTGAAAAATATGTGTGAAGATGAGCGCCGTAATCCCCACAGCCAGGAGCAGGCCCAATTTATCACCTGCAAAAAAAGCTATGAAGAGACATGTGAGAAGCAGCAAGGCAAACGTGCCGATGAGAAACATTCCTCCAACAAATCCCCACTGCTCGCCGATCGCTGAGAAAATGTAGTCGTTGTGGACGGCTGTCGCGGGCAGAAAGCCGAGCTCGATTTGCGTGTTTGGCGCTTTGAATCCTTTTCCCGACCAACCGCCCGATCCAATTGCAATGAGCGACTGATTGATCGCCCAGGCTGCACCTTGTTTGTCGATATCGGGATGAGTAAAGGCGGTAATGCGTTGCTGCTGGTACGGCTTTAACCCGAGATTGATTGCGATCGGGATGAACGCGAGCCCAATGAGAATGACGCAAATCAAATAGCGCAAGGGCAGGCCGCCGACGAACAACAGCGCCAAGAGTACGGGAATCCAGATGATAACCTCGCCGAGATCCGGTTGCATCAGGATGAGAAGGCAAGGCGCCCCGACGATTGCTCCGCAGAGGAGCAACCGCAGCATCGGATGCATTTCGCGAAATTGAGTTAAGAACAGCGCCAGTACCATGATCCCGGCAACAACTGCGAGTTGTGCAGGTTGAAAATTGATCGGCCCTAAATGCAGCCAACTGCGCGCGCCATAGATCCTTTGCCCTATAAACTTCGTCAGGATCAAAAAGAAAATGCCGGCCAGATACATCGGCAATGCACCCCAGCGAATCCAGCGATAGTCAACTAGACTTGTAATCATGAAAGCAAAAAAGCCGACCGCGACCCAGTTCGCCTGTTTCCGCCAGAAATCCGCAGCGTAGGAATCGCCGCGCATGTAAGTCGCGCTGTAGATCGCGACGACTCCGAAGATGGCAAGCGCGAGCATGTTCACCAGCAGAAGCCAATTTTGCCCAAGCAATTTTCGGAGAAAAGGAGTCATGCTGATCTGATTTTCTGAGGTTTCGAAACAGGCATGAAATTACCAATGAAAGGTCTATTTATAGCAAATTTTAGTCAAGGCTTGAGCAGGTGCCACAAGGACTGAGAAATTGCGAGAGAGCGAGACAGAAAAGGCGGAGGATGACATTCATTTCTTGCCCTTAAGGCCTTGTGAGTTATCAATACAATTACTTGGACCTGAGTGATTTGGGTATTTTTCTGGCAAACGCGTGCGCTCCGCTTGTCACTTAATCAAACGCCATTAAAGTAATGTCCACTCGCTTGTTGTGGGAGGGCTTGAAGGTAATGGCCAAGAAAAGAAAGACAAAACGGAAACTCGCGCACCCAAAGCTGCCGATGCAACGGCAACTAAACTTGCAACACGAAGGTGCGCATTTCGCGCTCCAGCCGATTTTTGATAAATTGAACGAACGGTATTTTCGCGGGCGTCTTCGCGGTTATAAGGTGTTGTGGGGCCGCCGGCAAAGACATCGTCCGAGAGAGTATTTCGTCTTCGGCACAATCCAGGAGGAAGATCGCGTTATTCGAATTAATCCATCACTGGATCAACCGTTCGTTCCACTTTGGTTTCTTCAGTACGTGCTTTATCACGAAATGCTGCATTCCGTGGTGCCGGACGAAATGGTTAAGGGCGGTCGACGGCGGGTGCACACAGAAGAATTTAACCGCCGTGAGCGCGAATTTCCAAGCTATCGGCGTGCACGGCGCTGGGAAGACGAAAATCTGTCGCGTTTCTTCCGCTGAACCGCGCTTTCAGCGCCTTTCTGTTATCGTCGTACCGGACGTCTTTTCAGACGGTGAGGGGGTTGTCTCGACGTTCTTCTTGATCAGGTACCAAAGCGTTGTCGCGAGCAGGAGGGAGATCACCTTCGCGCGCCAGTTTTTCAGGATCAGTCTCTTCATAATTGCCGTGCAACAAAATTTCCGCGATGCGTTGACGAAATGTTTCCGGAGTAAAATTGCGCTCGATTCGACGCCGATGACAAATGGAAATGCCGCCGGTCTCTTCGGAGATGACCACCGCCACAGCGTCTGATTCTTCGGTGATTCCAAGGCCGGCGCGATGACGTAATCCCAGACTTCGATCGAGCGTCTCCCGCTGACTAACGGGAAAGATGCAGGCCGCGGCTGCGACCCGGCCGTTGCGGATGATCACTCCGCCATCGTGAAGAGCGGCCTTGGGATGAAAAATCGCCAGGATAAGCTCAACAGAAAAATCGCCATCGATCATGACGCCCGTTTCTTCATAGACTCGAATTGACGTGTCGCGTTCAATCGCGATTAGTGCACCGAATTGTTTGTTTGCCAGCTGCGTCACTGCCTCCGCCAGATCGTGAACTGTCTCCCTTTTTTCGCTCGTCAGCGAAAAAATCGGATGTCCACCAAGAGCGGCCAGACCGCGCCGCAGCTCCGGCTGAAAAATCACCACCAAGGCGACTGCGAGGAAAACGGAAAAACTTCGCACCAACCAGCCGATGACAACCAGATTGAGCAACTGCGAAATTAGCGTCAGCGTCAAAAAAACGATTGCCAGACCAGTCAGCACTTTCGCGCCGCGCGTCCCGCGAAAATAAAGATAGCCATAGTAGATCGCTACGGTCAGCAAAATGACTTCAAAGGCGCTACGCCATCCTTTGAGCCAGAGATGAATGAGTTCCTGAATCATTTCGCCTGTTGAAGAATTGCTTCTGTGACCCGTAACGCGCTTACATTTTCCTTTATATCATGGACGCGGAATACATCCCCGCCCCGCGCGCGCAGCAGCGAGGTCAAAGCCACCGTGGACGCGAGCCGCCCACTCATATCGGAAGAGTCCGTTAGTTTCGCAAGAAAGGATTTGCGGGATACGCCGGTGACAAGTGGCCGATCATGTACGCGAAGTCGCTCAAGCTGAGCAAGCAGCTCGAGATTATGTTCAAGCGTTTTCCCGAAACCAATTCCTGGATCAAACGCAATCGCCATGGGATCAATGCCGTAGTCTAGAGCGCAGGCATATTGTTGTCGAAAAAAATCAGCCACTTCCGAGACAACATCGACATACCGCGGTTCGACCTGCATCGTCCGTGGATTTCCCTGCATATGCATGATGATGAAAGCCGATTTGGTTTTAGCAACAAGCGACATCATTTCTTTGTCGCCTCGTCCTCCGGTAACGTCGTTTACAATCGAAGCTCCTGCCTGGATTGCCACATTCGCAACTTCGGCCTTCGAAGTGTCGATCGAGATCAAGATGTCGATCTGCGCCCGCAATTTTTCGATCACGTGAATGACACGCCGTATTTCCTCTCCTGCCCCGACAGGTTCGGAGCCGGGTCGCGTCGATTCGCCACCCACGTCAATTATCTGCGCGCCCTCTTCCGCCATTCCCAGCCCGTGCTCAACCGCTTTCTCGGCCGTGAAGAATTTTGCTCCATCGGAGAATGAATCCGGAGTGACGTTCAAGATGCCCATGATTAGTCCCTGCTGGGAAAGATCGAAAATAGCCCCGCCGATTTTCCAGAGCCTCCCACCCATCATGGGTGAGACTATCACAGCCGCCGCTTTATTCGAAGTACATGCCAGCGTAGATTCGCAGCTTCGCAAGCCGGGAGGCTCGCGCTACTTCTTTCGCGAATAACGCCCCATTAACTCGCCTTGCCCGACGACGTGGCCTTTCATCGCCGCGTCGAGCTGGCCCCGCTTTGCGCCGAAGGGCAAATCCAGTTCGCGGTCGAGTGCGAAGATCCTGAAGTAATAACGGTGCGTACCAGAAGGTGGGCATGGTCCGCCGTACCCGGACTTGCCAAAGTCATTTGTGCCGTGGACGCCGTTGGGCGCGCTTCCTTCTCCGAAGCTGCCGGTCCGCGGAGAAATGTTCCAAACAATCCAATGAGTGAACAATCCGCTTGGTGCATCCGGATCATCGACGATCAATACGAGGCTTTTTGCGCCGGCAGGGACATCCGCAATCTGCAAAGGCGGGCTGGTACCCGCGCCATCACAAGTGAATTTTAATGGAATGTTTGCACTTTCTTGAAAAGCAGAACTTGTGATCTTCATCTTAACTCCTCCTGCGGCAAATAAAGCAGCTGTCGCCACTGCAATTGCAAATGCGCCAGCAATAATCGCTCGTTGCATTATTGGATCTTCGGTTGAAACCTCGTTACATCAGTAGCAACTCAACGATATCGTTTCGCTCGCATGACTCAAAATGGACTTAATATTCGAGAACAAATTCTAGCCATACTCGCCTCACCTGACTACCGGCCGCTCGATAAGAGTGAATTGGCAAGAGCGCTCGGGCGTAAGAGTGGCGTCCGGATGGGACTAAACCAGGCGCTGCGCGAGCTCGAACGCGTGGGCGAGATCGCGCGGATTCGCAAGAATCGTTATGTCTTGCCCGCGGAAGCCGATCTTGTTACTGGCACATTGTCGATCCATCAGAATGGATACGGTTTTCTAATCGCGGAAAAACCGGGCGAGCCGGACATTTTCATCGCTGCGGAAAACACGGGAACGGCCATGCACGGCGATCGCGTGGTTGTGCGCATCTCCCGAGATGCGCCCTACGGACGGAGCAAAGGACGACGCGAAGGCCGCGTGATTCGGATTTTGGAACGCGCACACGATACAATTGTCGGCACGCTGCAACATTCGCGGAATTTTTATTACGTCGTTCCAGACGATCCACGAATCGTCCACGATGTGTATGTTCGCCCGATAAAAGATCGGCGGTCATCCACCGCCGCCGAGCTTCGGCGCGGCAAGCAGACCGCCGCCACCGTGGGTGACAAAGTTGTCGTTCGACTCGAGCCTTGGGAATCGCGTCATGTTAATCCGGAAGGCGACATCATTGAAATACTCGGACCAGCCTCGGCGCCGGGCGTGGACATGCTGTCGATCATCCGGAAGTATCATTTGCCGACCGAATTTCCGGGAGACGTTATCGATCAAGCAAACCGGATTTCCGAGACCGTCGATGCGCGAAAACTCGAGGGACGTGAAGATTTGCGGAAGAAATTTATCGTCACCATTGACCCGGACGATGCGCGCGATTTCGACGACGCGATCCGCGTCGAAAAGATCGACAATGGCGGTTGGCGACTCGGAGTGCACATTGCCGATGTGGCTGCTTACGTTGAGCCGGGCAGCGCACTCGATCGCGAAGCGCGCCGGCGTGGTAACAGCGTTTATCTGCCGGACCGAGTGATTCCAATGTTGCCGGAGCGCCTGAGTAATGGCGTGTGCAGTCTTAATCCGGGAGTCGATCGGCTGACGCATTCGGTGTTTATTCAATTCGACAAAAATGGAGTCGCGAAAAGCGCACGCTTCGAGAAGAGCGTGATTCGCAGCGCGCACCGTCTGACTTACAAACAGGCTTACGCGATTTTGAAATCATCGCCTCAGGATCAGTTAGGCGAACAGCTGCACGTTACCTGGGAACTGGCATCGTTGCTGCGGCGGAAACGATTCGAACACGGCTCGCTCGATCTCGATTTTCCGGAAGTAAAGATGCGTCTGGACGACAAGGGCAAGCCTGTCCGCCTGGAACGTATCGAAAATGACGAATCGCACCAATTAATCGAAGAATGCATGCTGGCCGCAAACGAAGCCGTCGCGCGCGAGCTGAAGAAGCGCGCCATTCCAACTGTCTATCGCGTCCATGAAAATCCTGATCCGGAGAAGCTGGCGGAATATCGCGAGTTCGTGCTCAGTTTTAACTATAAGGTCGGCGATTTAACCCATCGCGGTGAATTGCAGCGCCTGCTTTCCTCCACTCGCGGAAAACCGGAAGAACAAGCCCTCAAGATCGGCCTGCTGAAAAGCTTAAAGCGCGCCCGTTACGCTCCGCAGCCGCTCGGACATTATGGGCTGGCCAAACCTAACTACCTGCATTTCACCAGCCCGATCCGGCGTTATGCCGATCTTGTCGTGCATCGCGCTCTGGCGAAACACAACGGGAAATACCAGTCGCGTATCGATATGGGTCAGATCGCGTCGATTGCCGAGCACATCTCAATGACGGAGCGCACCGCGGCCGACGCAGAAATCGAAGCAGTTCGGATGAAGAAACTCGAGTTTTTCCAAAGCCAGCTCGACGAGCGCAAGCCACAGGTTTTTCGCGCAGCTATTGTCGATGTACGTAATTACGGCCTCGTGGTCGAATTGCCCGATGCTCTCATAACCGGTCTCGTCCATGTCTCTTCACTTGCGGAGGACTTTTACGTATTCGAGCCGACGCAGCGGCGATTGATAGGCCGACGATCCCGCAAGCGATTCAGCGTGGGCGATGAAGTGCGCGTCTTCGTTGTCCGCGTCGATCCATTCAAACGGCAGGTCGATTTCGCGATTGCTTCCCAAGCGCCCGTGAAAGCGGGTCGCCGCGTAGTTCAGCCGCTTATTTCTTCCGCTAGGAGAAGCCGCCGGCGCGAGTAGCGGTTACAGCTGTAACCGATCATTTGGTATTGCGAGGGCCATAGACCGCCGCTACAGAAGCCCTAATGCCTGCCGCCGTCGCCACTTCATCGTATTCGCGGGCGAAGCCGTTTCCCGGCAAACTGGTTGTCAATCGCCGGCTCAGCGGCCCGGAATCGGCAAAAGACACGCGTCATTTTGAAATCGATCTTAGGGGCTGGGGACTAAACTGCGAGGTGGGAGATTCAGTGGCGGTTTATGCAACCAATGATCCACAACTGGTTGATGAAATGATTCTCGCGCTCGGCGTAACCGGCGATGAAGAAGTGCCGCGACCGAAAGGACCGACAACCACGCTGCGCGAAGCGTTGCTGCGAGACTACGGCATCACCCAGCCGACGCCGAAGTTTTTGAAAGCGATCATAGAACGCGCAAACTCTTCGACGCTGCTGAAAGATCTGCTGCAGCCGAAACGAAAAGAAGATTTAGATCGATATCTTTGGGGAATGGAAGTGATTGATTTTTTGAGTGAGCACCCGTCGGCAAAGTTTAGCCCGCAAGAATTTGTTGGGTTGCTTACGAAATTGCAGCCGCGCCTCTATTCGGTCGCATCCAGCCTGAAGGTATATCCCGAGCAGGTGCACTTCATCGTGGACGTGATCCGCTACGAAAGCCATGGTCGCCTGCGCAAAGGCGTCGCTTCATCGTTTCTCGCCGAGCGCGCGGACGATGTGCCGGTACCGGTTTATCCCAGTGTAGCAAAACATTTTCATCTCCCGGAAAACCCGGACACCCCCATCATCATGGTCGGGCCTGGAACCGGAGTCGCGCCGTTTCGAGCATATTTGCAGGAGCGAAAGGCCCTCGGTGCGAAAGGAAGAAATTGGCTCTTCTTCGGATCGCAGCATGAGAAATGCGACTTTGCTTACGGCGAGGAGTTCGCGGCGCTCAAAAAAGAGGGAATTCTCACACGACTCGATTGCGCCTGGTCACGCGATCAGCCCGAAAAAATTTACGTGCAGCACCGCATGCTGGAAAACGCCGCCGAGATTTGGAAATGGCTCGACAGCGAAGGGGCGCACTTCTTCGTGTGCGGCGACGCGCGCCGCATGGCCAAGGATGTCGATGCTGCGCTGCGCAAAATTGTGCAAGAGCACGGCGGCAAAAGCATCGATCAAGCGAACGAATACGTTGAAAAGCTCAAGAGCGATAAACGCTACAAGCGCGACGTATATTGAGATCGATCCGTGTTTAATTTGTCCAAATCTGTGGCATAATAAATCTTCATTCTTAATGCCATGCACGAGAATACTGAATTCACACTGAGCCGCGATTGCGAGGCGATCCAGATTCCGAGTGGGCAGAAAACGACGATCCCGGCTGGAACGCAGGGTGTGATCACCCAGAGTCTTGGGGGAAGCTACACGATTGCAACCTATCAGGGCCTGGCACGGATTGCGGAGAAAGACCTGGACGCTTTGGGACTGGAAAAACCGGAGGCGCAGACAGTTGAAAAGCCTGCGAGCACGACAAATGGTCAGGTTTCAGAAGAAGATGTCTGGAACCAGCTTCGACAGTGCTACGACCCTGAGATCCCGGTGAACATTGTCGATCTTGGCCTTGTGTACGACTGCCGCTTGATCAAAAAAGACGACGGCGGCACCAAAGTGGAAGTGAAAATGACTTTGACGGCTCCCGGCTGCGGGATGGGACCTGCAATCGCGCATGATGCTCAGAGCAAGATTTTGTCCATCGACGGCGTGGATGAAGCTGATGTCCAGCTCGTTTGGGACCCGCCTTGGAATCAAAACATGATCAGTGAAGCGGGGCGGATGAAGCTTGGCATGATTTGACCGCCTATTCCGCATGACGCGATGCATGCGATCTCCTCACAAAAGACAGCCGAGGAGAAAACACGGCATGTTCTGAGTGAAATTTTCGCCAGCTCCTCGCTGGACAAGGTCGGCGTGCGGCTGTGGGACGGAGCAATGTGGCCCAACGATCGGCCGCGCGAGGCCACACTCGCGCTGAAACATCCCGACGCACTCGGGAAAATGTTTCTGCCCGGGACAGAAGTTGGCTTGGCCGAAGCGTATCTGCACAACGACTTCGATATCGAAGGCGATATCGAGGCGGCCTTTGAAATTGCTGATGAATTGCTCGCCCATCTTGATGATTGGAAAAAAAAATTAAAGCTCGCCGGTATGCTCGCTGCGCTTCCGGATCGCAATGGAAGATCGACAACGCGACACGCCGCGGGACGATTACTGCCTCGAATTCGTGGCAAACGTCATTCGCCGGAGCGGGATCGACGTGCAGCGACGTTTCATTACGATGTTTCCAACGATTTTTATCGTCTCTGGCTCGATCGCCAAATGGTGTATTCCTGCGCGTATTTCCAATCGCCAGACGACGAGCTCGATACCGCGCAGGAGCGCAAACTAGATTATCTGTGCCGCAAACTGCGTCTCCGAGCAGGACAGCGTTTGCTCGACATTGGCTGCGGATGGGGCGCACTCGTCATTCACGCCGCGAAA
>Ga0193721_1000168_pt1 | contig 19483 bp, 18 predicted proteins | sample U2s2metaG_FD_145078 | JGI IMG/M metagenome (GOLD analysis project Ga0193721, IMG submission 145078) | Soil microbial communities from a riparian zone of the East river system, Colorado, United States - U2s2 | ecosystem: Environmental > Terrestrial > Soil > Riparian zone | place: USA: East River...
GCGGACCCGGCACGATCCTAATCTTAGCCATTACCTCAAAGGCGACGAGACGATCCGCTGGGGCACGATCGGTCTCTCCGTCATGGCCACACAGGCCAGCGCGATCACGTTTCTGTCCACACCGGGACAAGCCTACGAAAGCGGAATGGGCTTCGTCCAAAACTACTTCGGCCTGCCCTTCGCGCTCATCGTTGTCTGTGCGGTTTTCATCCCGATCTATCATCGGTTGAAGGTCATCACGGCCTACCAATATCTCGGACAACGTTTCGATCAGAAGACGCGGCTGCTGGGCGCGTCTCTTTTCCTCCTGCAGCGTGGTTTCGCGGCGGGCATCACGATCTACGCGCCTGCCATTATTATTTCGGCCATCCTTGGGTGGAACCTTCAACTAACCATTCTCCTCTCCGGCCTTTTCGTGGTTGTCTATACGACCGCCGGTGGGACGAAAGCGGTCAGCATCACAGGCACCTGGCAGATGGCGGTAATCCTGATCGGGATCGGCGTCGCGTTCGGAATGATCGTTCACCGGCTGCCGGCTGATCTTTCCTTCGGAGAAGCCATGTCCGTGGCGGGGAGCATGGGCAAGTTGAACGCGGTCAATTTCTCCTTCGACATCAAAGAGCGCTACACGTTGTGGTCCGGCCTACTGGGCGGATTCTTCCTCGCGCTCTCTTATTTCGGAACCGACCAGTCGCAAGTCCAGCGTTACCTGGCGGGAGGCTCGCTCGTTGGCAGCCGCTTCGGTCTCCTCTTCAACGCTGTGCTCAAGGTGCCGATGCAGTTCCTGATTCTGCTCACCGGCGTGATGGTTTTCGTTTTCTTTCAATTCGAGAAGCCGCCGATGTTTTTCAACCAACCGGCCTATGAAGTCGCGGCGCAGAACGATCACGCGGCCAAGCTCCCAGGGTTGCAAGGACGCTTTGACAGCGCGTTCGCGCAAAAGCAGATCCGCCTGCGTGAGCTGGCCAGCGCGATGGAAGCCGGTTACCCGGACGCGATCGCCGTTGCGAAAGAGAATGTCGCGCGCTCCCAAGGTGACATTCAGAAGATCCGCGGCGAAGTGAAAGAAGCGCTGAAGGGATATGATCCGAACTTGGAGACGAAGGATTCCGATTATGTCTTTATCACCTTTATTCTGAATTATCTGCCCCACGGCATCATCGGCTTGCTCATCGCGGTGATTTTCTGCGCCTCGATGTCTTCCACCGCGGCGGAGCTGAACGCGCTTGGCTCGACGATGGAAGTCGATTTTTACCGCCCGCTCATCCGCCACGATGCGAGCGAACGCCATTACTTGATCGCGGCGAAAATTTTCACTGCCATGTGGGGCGTAATCGCGATCGCGTTCGCCCTTTTTGCGAACCTCGTCGAGAACCTGATCGAAGCGGTGAATATCCTGGGCTCAATTTTTTACGGCACCATCCTCGGTTTGTTCCTGACGGCCTTTTTCCTGCGCTTCGTGCGTGGCTCGGCCGTCTTCACCGCCGCGCTCTGCTCGCAGACGTTGGTGCTCGTACTTTTCAAGACCACGAACATCGGATACCTGTGGTATAACGTGATCGGCTGCGCCGCCGTGTGTCTCTTCTCGACGCTCCTGCAACGAACGGTGTTCGCGGAGCCACGAGACGCCTAACGTATGTCGTCTCCCGTCATTTGCTTCGGCCAGCAACCGTGCGGGATCTTCCCGCGCCGCTTCCTCTACGCAAAAATTCAGACCGCCCGCTCGTTGCAACGGGAAATCGGAGGCGAAATCGTTTTTTTCTATCACGATAGCGATCACGACCCGCGGGAGACTGTAACCATTTTGCGCGATCGCAACGGGCACCTGCGGCGCCTCAATTTTCAGTTCGCCAACAAGCTGCAAAAGCAATTCTCGCCGCTCTTCGCGAAAAACGTGTTGCCAGAGTGGAAAGAGAAAATCGCCCGCCAATTGCCGCAATGCGTCGCCGCTCCCCTGGTGGAGTATTTCAAACAAACCGACGCGGACAATGTGGCGGACTTTTGCCTTCAGATGTATCAACGCATGGGATTGCTCGATGGTGTCCAGGTAACTCGTTCCGGCGATCCCCGCGTGCGCGATCGAGCGATCGCCGTGGACGATTACTTCGTTGACGTCCGCTATGAAGGGGAATTGGTCCGCGCCCGGTTAAGTGACGATTGTCTGCTCCTGCACAAAGGAGGAAAGAATTACATCAAACTACCGCTGGAAGAACATGAGAAGACTCAAATCAGCCCGACACGCGACACGCGCTTGCGTTGGATGCAATCGGTGGTTCGGTGCACGCATTACGTGTGTGGCGCCGGCGAAGGTCGCTATTTGAAAACGAGCGACGCCCCGGATGTGCAGTTCATCACCCGCGACGAAATCTCCGAATCTGACTGCGCTTATGTCCCCGAAGTCTGAACCCTGCCGCATCCTGGCAATCGGCGCGCATCCCGACGACGTTGAGTTCGCGTGCGGCGGTGTTCTGCTGGCGGAAGCGGCGCGCGGGAGCGAGTTGTTCCTCTGCGTGTGCTCGCGCGGTGAGTCGGGGACAAACGGCACGCCCGAAGAGCGCGAAGCGGAAGCGCGCCACGCCGCGGAACTGCTTCCGGCGCGGCTGGATTTTTGCGACCTGGGCGGCGACGCCCATATCGCTGCTTCTGTTTCGAATGCGCTCGAGATCGCCCGGCGCATCCGTGTCATCAGGCCGGAGATCCTGCTTGGTCCGGTTACATCCCCTAATCAACACCCGGATCACGCAGTCGTCGGCCATCTCTGCCAGGACGCTGCCCGATTGGCGCGTTACGGAGGTATCGCGGAATTGCGCGATCTGCCGCCTCACGCAGTAACACATCACTTCGCATACGCGGTCACGCCTGCGGCCGAACCGCGGGACCAGGTGAGCATTCGACTCGACATTAGCGCACAGTTCGAGCGCTGGATCGAATTGATGGAGTGTCACCGCACACAACTTCGGACCCGCGATTACATCGAGTTGCGGACGGCGCGCGCGCGTCTGCTCGGGATCGAGGCCGGCGTCCCATACGCGCAGGCGGTGTTCGCAACCGATCATTTTCTTGCCGAATCTCTGATGAAATTGCCGAGATCAATTCGGCTTTTCTAGGACCATATGACAGCGCGCCCGCTCCGCATCGGCATTACTTGCTACCCGTTGATCGGCGGGAGCGGCATCCTCGCCACTGCGCTCGGCTCCGACCTCGCGCGACGCGGTTACGAAGTGCATTTCTTCAGCTCCGCCAAGCCGGTTCGCCTCGATCTTTCACAGCCCGGGATTTTTTTCCACGAGGTGGTGGTGAACGAATATAGCCTCTTTAAATATCCCGATTACACTCTGCCGCTCGCGGTCAAGATGGCCGGAATCGGGCGCGCCAGGCAGTTGGACATTTTTCATGTCCATTACGCTGTGCCTCACGCCACCGCGGCCTGGCTGGCGGTGCAAATGCTCGGCGGTCCAGGGCCCGGCGTGCCCAGGATCGTCACGACTCTGCACGGCACTGACACCACTTTACTCGGCCAGGATCCCAACTACCGCGACGCCATCGAACACTCGCTTGCCCAATCCGATGCAATCACCACTGTCTCGGAAAACCTCCGCCAGGAGACGCTCCGTACCTTCTGTCTCGATCGCCTTGTCGAAGTGGTTCCGAACTTTTTTGTTCCCGCCGTCCACCTTCGCAGCCGCGCGGAAGTCCGTGCGGAGTTGGGCGTGGTGGACAGCGATTTCCTCATCGTCCACACGTCGAACCTGCGTCCGTTGAAACGCATCGATCTCTTGCTGCGCGTTTTCGCTGCCACCCGTAGTCCACGGCCGATGCGTCTGCTCATACTGGCCGGAGAATCCTTCGCTCCATATGAACCCCTGCTCGACGAGCTAAAGGTGCGGTCGCGCGTTCTCGTCAAAGAAGGCGTTCTCGACATCGAGGATTATCTCGCGGCAGCTGACGCTGGGCTCTACACCTCCGAGACCGAAAGCTTCGGCTTAAGCATTCTGGAAACACTTTTCCATGCGAAGCCGGTGGTGGCCTTCCGAGTGGGTGGCATTCCGGAAGTAGTCTCGGATGGCGAAACCGGGTTCCTTCACCCCTTTAGCGATACCTCCGCGATGGCTGCTTCGCTGGACCAACTCGCGGAATCACCGCAACGCGCAAGAGTGATGGGAGAACTCGGGCAAAAGCATGCGAAAGAAAAATTCTCCGCGGGGCTTGTGGTGCCTCAATACCAAGCGATCTACGAGCGCCTTGCGAGGCAGGCATTGACGGCTGCGCAGGCGGGTGTAAACGAAACATAAACATCAAAAACATCATTATGAGCGATACATATGTTCCACTGATCAGTTCCGGCGTTGCCGGTCCACTTGGCGTTGTCCATCTCCCGCGGCTTTGGCAGAAAGTCTCTCTGGAGGAGGCCGGTAAGCTTGCGTCGGGTTATCCGGGGGTTGGTAGGGGCTTCGATGCAATGACTCTTGCCGCGCTGGGACTCGAAGAAGCGGCGGTAAGAGGTTACATCAAGCAGAACAAGCCGACGTATCCGCAGTTCGAAGCGTGGGTAATGGAAAACGCCAAATCCGTGACTCGGGAGTCGATCGAGAAGCATAACGCCGCAGTGCGCGGCTATAATCATGATGGCGAGACGCGGATGAGCATTCTGGGTGCATGCGGCATCGCCGACGACGCTTCCGCCCCGAAAGACGCGGTGAACCTCAACAATCTTGATGATTGGTATGAGTTCCACCGCGCGGTGTTGGCGTGAGTTTATTTTTCGGCGATCAGAGATCGCCGCTACAGCGATTTGCGGTCTGGCAGTCACGCTGCCCAAACCGATTTCATTGCTTTTCGCGCCTCCGTCGAGAATTGCGTTTGACGGCACATTTATGCGGCTCAATAGTATATGGCTATGCCGTATATAGGATCACACATCCTCGACCGCGAATTGAAGAAAGGGAGCGCCGAGCTGCTCATTCTTTCACTGGTCGAAGATCGGCCACGCCATGGATACGAGATTGGCCAGCTGATCGAGCTGCGCTCGCGCGGCGTTCTGCACTTTAATGTCGGTTCGCTCTATCCGCTGCTTTATCGATTGGAGAAGCGCGGCTGGATCCGCGGTCGCTGGGTTGAAAAAGCGGGGCAACGCCGCCGCCGTTATTATCGCCTGACCGCGGCCGGCGCGAAGGTGCTCACGGCTCAACGCAGCAATTGGCGCGAGTTCGTCCAGGCGATCACCCGAGTGACAGGAGTCGCGCATGCCTGATTTCAAGGACGAGATTCGAGAACGGCTGGCCGATCTGACGCTGCCGCCGACGCGGGAAAACGAGATCGTCGAAGAATTGTCGCAGCACCTGGAGGATCACTACGAGCAATCGCTCCGCGGCAGCGCGACCGAAGAGGAAGCCTATCAAGCCGCTGTGAATGAACTGAGCGAGAGCGATTTGTTGGGGCCGGAACTGAAGCGCGTGGAACGCCGTGTCCAACGTGAGCCTCTTGTCATCGGCGGCGACAGCAAAGCTCATATGTTAGGCGACCTGTGGCAGGACCTTCGTTACGGCCTGCGGATGCTGGCAAAGAACCCGGGATTCACCACCGTTGCGGTCGTCGCTCTCGCCCTCGGTATCGGCGCAAACAGCGCAATCTTCAGCGTGGTGAATCAGGTGCTGCTGCAGCCATTGCCATTCAAGAATCCCGACCAGCTCGTCGTGGTTTGGGAAAACGCGACACATTTAGGCTTCCCGAAGAACACCCCGTCACCGGCAAACTTCCTCGACTGGCGCGAGCAAAACACAGTTTTCGACGGGATGGCGGCGTTTGCCGAGCGCAGTTTTAACCTGACCGGCGTCGGCGAACCAGAACGTCTCGATGGCCGACGCGTCTCGGCGAACCTCTTCGACGTGTTAGGCGTCAAGCCGATCCTGGGGCGGACGTTCGTGCCGCAGGAAGATCAGCCAGGGACAAAAGTCGTGATCTTGAATGAAAGCCTCTGGTCGCGGCGCTTCGGCGGCGATCAAACCGTGATCGGCCGCGCACTCACACTGAACGGCGAGAGTTATACCGTCGTTGGTGTCGTCCCGAGCAGTGTGCGTTTGCCCGCCTTCGGAAATTGGCGCGATCAGGTCTGGGTGCCACTCGCGTTTTCATCCGAGGAGGCAGCGAACCGCGGCGATCATTTCCTCGAAGTCATCGCGCGGATGAAACCCGGCATCATATTACAAAAGGCGCAGGTCGAGATGGAAACGATCGCCGCGCGCCTGGCGCAGCAGTATCCAAGATATAACACGCGCATCGGTGCAGTGGTCACTCCGTTGCACGAAGAGATTGTCGGCAATATGAAGCCCGCGCTGCTCATCTTGTTAGGCGCGGTTGCTTTTGTGCTGCTGATTTCCTGCGCAAACGTTGCCAACCTCCTGCTCGTCCGTGCCGCTGTTCGCCAAAAAGAAATCGCGCTGCGACTTGCGCTCGGGGCGAATCGAGCGCGCCTGACAAAACAACTTCTCGTTGAAAGCGTGCTGCTGTCGCTGCTTGGTGGCGTCGTTGGGTTGATGCTAGCCTACGCCGGGCTGCATGTTTTGACGCGCTTCATCCCGCCAGACGTCGCGCAAGCCGATGCGATCGCGATCGACGCGAAAGTGCTCGTCTTTACCGTCGTCGTCGCGCTCGTCACGGGTCTGATCTTCGGTGTCGCGCCCGCCAGTCAGGCATCACATTTCAACTTGAATGACACGCTCAAAGAAGGCGGCCGCGATTCCGGTGCGGGTGAGCGCGGGAAGCGACTTCGCAGTTCGCTGGTCATTGCCGAGGTAGCGGTGTCATTCGTCCTGCTGATTGGCGCCGGGCTCTTGATCAACAGCTTCATGCATCTGCGGAATCTCGATCCCGGTTTCCGCGCAAATCATTTGCTCGCGCTCAATATCGACTTGTCGGAAGTAAAATATCCGGACAACGCGCGGCGGACTGCGTTCTTCGATGAAGTCGTGCGTCGCGCGCAGGCCTTGCCCGGCGTGCGGTCGGTCGCGGTGGCGGGCAATCTGCCGTTCACCTATAACGGGGATTCGATGGGTATCGCGGTCGAGGGCGTACCCGATCCGCCGCCCGATCAATGGCCGGATGTCATCTACCGGGCCGTTGGGCCGGGTTACTTCAGCACGATGGGAATTCCGCTCGTGCGCGGACGCGATTTTGGCGAACAGGACACGATTGATTCGACGATGACAGTTGTGGTGAGCGAAAAGACCGCGAAGCACTACTGGCCGAATGCCGATCCGATCGGCAAACGCCTGAAGACCGGTTCGACCACATCCGAGGGTCCATGGCGAACTGTAATCGGCGTCGTCAAGGACGTGCGGCAGAATGATTTTATCGCCGAACCGAAGATGCAGATGTACTTGCCTTATCAGCAACTGAAGAGCCTGATGCCGAACGCGCTCGTTGTACGCACAGCAGTCGATCCGCTCAGCCTCGCCGCCGCGGTGCGCAATGCGATCTGGGCGGTCGACAAAGATCAGCCGGTCTCAAATATCGATTCGATGGAACACATTGTCGCTGGAGCCGTCGCCCGGCAGCGTTTCAGTATGCTGCTCCTGGCGGTGTTCGCCGGCCTCGCCTTGGTGCTCGCGGCTGTCGGCATTTACGGAGTGATGAGTTATTCTGTAGCGCAACGGACTCACGAGATCGGCATCCGCATGGCACTGGGGGCGCAGAGAGGCGACGTGTTGAAGCTGACCATTGGTCAGGGATTACGACCCGTCGTCACCGGCGTCAGTATCGGTCTCGCCGCCGCGTTCGTGCTAAGCCGCGTGATGTCGAGCTTGTTATTCGGGATCAGCCCTACCGATCCCCTGACCTTCATCACCATTTCGCTCGTCCTGGTGAGCGTGGCCATTCTCGCCAGTTACATCCCGGCTCTGCGTGCCTCTCGCGTCGATCCGATGTTCGCGCTGCGATACGAATGAGTGCGAGTTCGTAGTTGAGAGTTGCTCGTTGATTGTTGAGAGTTGCAGGCGCTCATGCACACCACGGCTATCCCGCTTTTTCGCCAGACCGCTGAGACATTTGTCTCCGGCGCGAAATCGCTACCGCAGAAATATTTCGTTTCGCCGGAAGTCTTTGCGAAGGAGCAAGCTGAGATTTTTTCCAAGGAATGGTTGTTGGTCGGACATCAAAGCCAGATCGCGAAGCCGGGTGATTACTTTGTGATCGAGGTGGCGGCTCCGCCTTCGCAACACGGCGACGGCGTGATGAGGGAAAGCCTGATCGTGGTCAGAGATCAGAAGTCAGAGATCAGAGGCTTTTACAATGTGTGTCGCCATCGGGGGACGCGCTTGAAGGAAGACGCGTGCGGACATTCGTCGACCATTCAGTGCCCGTATCACGCGTGGACCTACGCGCTCGATGGCCGATTGGTTGGCGCGCCGCACATGGAGGACGTGCCTGGATTCGATAAGGCGGATTATTCGTTGCGTCGAATGAAGCTCGGGCTTTGGGAGGGCTTCATTTTTGTGAATCTTGGGGACGCCTCGACACAGCGAGGCGGCTACAGGTCACTGGAAGAATGGTTTGCTCCGCTCGCCGGGAAGTTTTCGCACTGGAACATGTCGACCCTGCGTCCGGCGAAACGCATCGAGTACGACGTGCACGCGAACTGGAAGTTGATGTTCGAAAATTATTCGGAATGCTATCACTGCCCCGGTGTGCACCCGCAGTTGCAGAAGGTTTCGCCCTACGATTCGGCCCAGAACGATCTGCGCGAAGGGCCCTTCCTCGGCGGATTCATGAAGATCAATCCGGGCAAGAGCCTGACCATGAGCGGAAACGCGTGCGCGGCGTTTGTCGGCAAGATCGAGAATCTTCAGCAGGTCTTCTATTATTCGATCTTCCCGAACATGCTGCTCAGCCTCCATCCCGAATACGTGATGGTGCATCAACTCTGGCCGCAGTCGCCGGAGCGAACGCTGATCGTGTGCGATTGGCTGTTCCATCCGGACGCGGCCCGAGCCGGGCAGGCGGTGTACAATCCGGATGATGCTATTGAGTTCTGGGATGTGACCAATAAACAGGACTGGCACGTGTGTGAGCTGAGTCAGCAAGGGATCGCGTCCCGTGCATATACCCCGGGGCCGTACAGTTCCAGGGAATCAATTCCGGCGGCGTGGGATCGCTACTATTTACAGCAAATCGGCCACGACCAATCCTGAAGCAAAGTTCGTATCGGCGAGGGCGCCGATACCAGCACGCGAGGCGCGTGCGCTCCCCAGATTCGCGCGAATCGATCCCGGCGGCATGGGACGAGTATTATCTGCGCGCGATGGAATAACGATCAATCTGGAAGGCAGGAGTCCAGGAAAGATTCAATAACCCCTCCAGATTTCCTGGTTTCGTGGATTCCAGGTTCGTGTTTTTTTGATTAGAGTCGCTACAATTTCGCCAGGAGCTTTTTCGCGATCGATTTCTCCTGCTCAAGAGCGGTCTTCGCTGGCATGCCATGGATACCGATCGTGACCAACACTTGTCCCTTTAAGATGTTCATCATCTCAAGGCCGCTTCTGTCGTGGTAAAAAATGGCTTTGTCACCGATTCCATCTACCTTCGTCACTTTGCCTCCACCTACTGGGAGGGCGGAGAACATCGTCTGTGCGAGACGCGGCGGAGCGTTTCCTCCCGGAGAGAACAGGTCGAGCACGAGCGCCTTGTCCCCTTTGACCGCATAGTAACTCCATTCGGACTCGTAAGATCCATCGGCGGCTTTCTTGTTCCCGCCCTTCGCATTGTTAACCGGTACGCCCAGGGCTGCTTGGGCATCGGACTTGGTGATGACTTTTGAGACGTCGATCTTCTCGGCCGCCGTGACCGTACCAAAATAGACAAAGGCAATTGTCCAAACAGCGCAGTGAATCAGTGTTCTCTTCATGGGTGGCTTTCGTCGAGCTAGAAAACAATCCTAACTGTTGTCCCAGAACGAGATCAATCTTTTTGACGTGCGCGCGTACGCCGCGGAGCATTCGGCTTCGCCGCGTTGAAGCGTTAAATCGTTGAAACGTTAAAGCGTTGAAGCGAGCATGAGCGTATGCCTCCGCTGACGTATGCCAACTATCTGGAACTGGAAAAGCTGCTGACGCTTCAGAAACCGCGCTCAAGTCCGCCGGAGCACGACGAGACGCTATTCATCATCATCCACCAGACCTACGAACTTTGGTTCAAGCAGCTGCTGCACGAGTTCGAAAAGATAAAAAGAGACTTTTCCGCGGGGGATCTTTTCGGTGCGATTCACACGTTCAAACGTGTGCGCACAATCCTGAAAGTGCTCGTGGCGCAGGTGGACATTCTGGAGACAATGACACCATCATCGTTCTCGAGCTTCCGCGACCGGCTTGAGACGGCGTCGGGATTTCAATCCGTCCAGTTTCGGGAAATTGAGTTTGTGCTCGGATACAAGCGCGCCTCGACGCTCAATTATCTGAAGCCGGATTTTCCGGGATATGATCGGCTGCAACAACTGCTCCAGGAACGAACGGTGATCGATTATTTCTATGATTTCCTTGTCACGCGCGGCGCGACGATTCCTGACGAGGTGAAAAAACGCGACCTCACCCAGCCCAACGGCCCCAACGAACAGGTGCAGCAGGAAATTCTGCGCCTCTACAAGAGCGCACCCGAATGTTCGATCCTGTTCGAACTAATGACCGATTTTGACGAGGGGCTGCAGGAGTGGCGCTACCGGCATATCAAGCTGGTCGAGCGGACGATCGGCGCGAAAAAAGGCACCGGCGGATCGCCCGGTGTGCCTTTTCTGAAGGAATCGCTGTTCAAACCGGTCTTTCATGATCTCTGGGCGATTCGGCATGAAATGTGACCTGAAAGGCCCGATCGCTGAGGAAAGCAGGAAATCAGGAACAAGAATTCATTCATGCGTTCCTGGGTTCCTTAGAGGTTGCTTCCAGCCCAAGGAACTCGCGTGCAGTTCCGGAGAGCAGTCGCGTCCTCTCCTTCGCGGAGAGCTCCTTCATCGATTTGATAAGTTCGCCGGGGTGCGCTTCGCCGAGCGGGAACGGGTAATCCGACCCGAACGCAACGCGCTGGGCGCTGAATAACTTGAACAGCATTCGCAAGGCATCGGCGTCGTGGACGAGCGAGTCCACGTAGAAGCGCGCCGGGACGAGATCGCCCTTTTTGTTTCCGTGAGCGAGATATTTTCGCGGGTTCGTGTTGTTGTCGATCGCGACCAAATCTGGACGCATGTGAAACGCATGCTCAATGCGACCGACCGTGAATGGGAAAGCGCCGCCACCGTGGGCAAACGCCACCCGCAGATTCGGAAAGCGTTCGAAAACGCCGCCGAAGATCATCGAGCAGATCGCCAGCGAAGTTTCGGCCGGCATCCCGACGAGCCACGGCAACCAGTATTTCGGCATTCGCTCTTTGCCAAGCATGTCCCATGGGTGAACGAAGATCGCCGCATTAAGCTGTTCGGCTGCGCTCCAAACGGGCTGGAGTGACGCATTATCGAGGTTCAGCGTATCGATTCGCCCGGAGTGCGGGTTCGCATCCACGTGCGTGCCGATTTGCGCACCGCGCAGGCGCAGGTCGCGAACGCATCGTTCCAATTCGGTTGCGGCCAAATCCGGATCTTGCATTGGGATGGTGGCCAGACCCGCGAATCGTTTTGGATGATCGCGAACGACCTCGGCGATATGGTCGTTCAACACCCGCGACAGATCGAGCGCATCGGCTGGTTTAGCCCAGTAACTGAACATCACCGGCACGGTGGAGAGCACTTGCATGGAAACACCGTCGCGATCGCACTCCTCGATGCGCCGCTCTGGATTCCAGACGTTATCGGTGATCTCGCGAAAGACGCGGTCCCCGATCATCATCCGTGCACAGCACGGCTTATAGTGATCGAGCCGAACGAATCCGCTGTAGCCGTATTTGGCGTCAAGGTCAGGCCAATCGCGCGGCAGAATGTGGGTGTGGAGATCGATTTTCACTGGCGGAATTGTAGGACGTCCGCCGCGGCGGACGCCACTTATTTAGATCGGCGTTTCACAGAAACGCCCTACAATGATTTAACAGGTCCCGGCTTCTCGACTTTCTTGCCGCACTTCTTGCAGGTGCGTCGCACGTCGTCGTTCCAAAAATCGAGCATCGCCTGGCTGAAATGCTCGACGATGTCCGCGCAATCGAAGTGAATATCTTCCACCAATGCCCCGCAATTCTCACAGTAAAAGATGACGTGCTCTTTTTCTCCCGGCGGGCGGCGACGCTCCACCACCACGCCCAATGTATCCGGCGGCCGCTGCGGCGAGTGGGGGACATTCGGCGGGATAAAGAATGTCTCGCCTTCACGGACGATGTGATCGACGGTCCGCTCGCCCTCGCGCACGCGCACTTTGATGTCGCCCTTGAGTTGGTAGAAATACTCCTCCGAATCAACGAGATGAAAATCGTTCCGTGCGTTTGGCCCCTTGATAACCATGACGAAAAAGTCGCGCCCGTCGTAAAGATAGCGGTTGCTCACCGGCGGTTTGAAGTTTTCCCGGTTCTCTTCGATCCAGTCTTTTAAGTTGACCGGCGGTTGCACGGTTGCCATAGCGCGGAGCGTATTTCCAATCATGCGAAGCGTCAAACGGTTCCCCCTAATGCGCTGTTATGCTTGCGTGTGCGCGAAAACACCGATTATCGGCTAAAGTGAAACGTCCGGAAGCGCACTCAGGATCGACATTTACAGTTGAATGACCAGTCCACAGCAGAATACCATCCGCGGCACTGTGAAATTGAGACGACTAATTCTATTGTTTGGTGCTGCAGCCACTGTCGTCCTTTGCTCAAGCTGCGAGGACATTCCGCCGCCCTATGTACGGCCGCTCGCCGGATTTGCACCACAGCCACATGGCTATTGGAACGACGACGGCGTCTCCGGCCCGCCCAAGATTGTCGTTCACATCGGCGAACAGAAAGCTTACTTTTACAAAGGGAAACATTTGGTCGGTGAAACGACGGTCTCCACCGGTAAGCCTGGATTTTCCACGCCGCCCGGCCATTATGAGGTCCTCTCGAAAAGTCCAGACCACGTCTCTACCATATTCGGCGATTACGTGGATGATTATGGCAACGTGGTGAGGTTCAACATCGATGCGCGCAAGGATCGCCAGCCACGGGGCACGCATTTCGATGGCGCGGAAATGCCGTACGCGATGTTCTTCAGGGGCGGCTACGCGATGCACCAGGGTTACGTTCCACCGTATGCCGCGTCGCACGGCTGCATCCGCCTGCCAAGGGGGATGGCGAGACCATTCTTCGAAAATGCCCCTGTAGGCACGCCGGTGATCGTAAAAGAGTAGGTCTCTCGGGACGCTGTCAGATTCCCCTACAGAGATAGCACCAGGAGTTTGTGCTAGAATAAGGCGGCGATATGAATCGAAGCATCATTGACGACGAACGCAGCAACGCGATGCAATTGAGCGCTGAGGAACTGCAACGTTATTCGCGCCATCTTTTGATGCCCGAAGTCACTTCAGAGGGCCAGAAGCGTCTGAAGGCGGCCCACATCTTGTGCGTCGGCGCGGGCGGGCTCGGATCGCCAGCTGCGCTCTACCTCGCCGCGGCCGGCGTCGGCACGATTGGAATTGTCGATTTCGACGACGTCGATCTTTCGAATCTGCAACGACAAATTCTGCATGGAACAAAGGACATTGGCCGCAGCAAATTGGATTCTGCACGGGACCGGCTGCGCGACATCAATCCGGAGATTAAGACCGAATTACACGAATGCCGTTTCTCCAGCGAAAACGCATCCCAACTTGTCGCGCGGTACGACGTGGTCGTGGATGGCTCGGACAATTTCCCGACGCGATATTTGTCAAATGACGTCTGCGTTTTTGCGCGAAAGCCGAATGTTTACGGATCGGTGTTTCGTTTCGAAGGCCAAACGACTGTGTTTGCCCCTCACTTGGGCGGACCGTGCTATCGCTGTCTTTTTCCGGAGCCGCCTCCACCGGACTCAGTCCCAAACTGCGCGCAAGCAGGGGTGCTCGGCGTTTTGCCTGGGATTATCGGAATGTTGCAGGCGATTGAAACGATCAAATTGATCGTCGGCATCGGCGAACCGCTCGTTGGACGCCTACTTCACTTTGACGCGCTGAAGGTAAAATTTCGGGAGCTCAACCTGCGACGCGATCCTGAATGCCCTGTTTGCGGCGAAAATCCAACGATCTTTTCGCCGATCGACTACGAACAATTTTGCGGAGCGCGGGATGAAGACGCGATACCGACAATATCCGCGCACGAACTGAAGCGGAAAATGGATGCTCGCGAACCATTCGAGTTGATTGATGTGCGAGAAGTCTTCGAATACGAGATCGCACGGATTGACGGGGCAAAGTTAATCCCGCTTGGAGAGATTGCCGAACGAGCGGACGAGCTACAGCTTGAACGGCCAATTGTTGTCCATTGCCACAGCGGCGGGCGCAGTGCCGAGGCAGTCCGATTGCTGCAGCAACGCGGCTTTGCCAACGTTTACAATCTCGAAGGCGGAATCGATGCATGGTCGGACCAGATCGATCCCAGTGTGCCGAAGTATTAGCGATAGTGTAGTCGGCCCAGAAAGCTTTCGGGCAATTCTTTCAGGCCTTTTACGCTTTAGCGAAAGACCGCTTTCACCAGTTCGGTGGACATCCCGGAGGAGAAATCTTCGCGAACCATAAAGCGCGGCGTCTCTTTGCTGGCCAGGACTTCGTAAGTTTCTGTTCCCCCCAATTTTTCGATTCGGTAAACGGCGCGAATCGTTTCAAAGGTTCCAGCGGGTACACGAATCTGTTCCACTTTGCTAACTTCGCCGGCGACTTTGCTAACGCCTGTTGCAGGATCGTAAACGGTGAAGTCCAATTTTTGCCCGACCTCCAAACGGCTGGCGAGCATCGCAGCCCAATCGATCCGTTGGTCGACGGTGCCGGTAGGGACAGCCGCGCTTACCGGTTTCATCTCCGCTAGTTTCGCCTCATTCGTCATCTTGTCGGCGGTTGTTCCAGCTGATCCGGTCACGCGATCGCGCCCGTACGTGAGGCTCATCGAATAGGTCTCCTTCCTTGTCGGTCGTTCGATCCGCAGCGCGGCCGAGATCGGCCGAAAAGAGGAAGTGGCAACCGATTTCCACTCCTGATTGAAGCCCTTTGCCGTAAAACGATAGTTTCCGTCAGATTGCTTGTCTACGGTAATCGTGAATGTCGCGATCTGTTTCCCGTCGCGTACTATCCGGTATTCGAACCGCCCGGTGTGCAACCGAGTAGCATCGAATTTCGCGTCCGACATCTCTGGCGGATTCTTATCGGCCGGTGTGCTTTGCGCAATCGCGGTCACGGCACCGATCAGTAGGACAAACGCGGTCGATTGCCATTTCATTTCGTTGTTCAAAGCACCGAGGCGAACTATTTCAATACTGCGGCCAGTTCATCCGCGGCCGGGACATTGTCCCATTGCTTCAGCAACTCGCCATCCTTCCCAAAAACGAAGACGTGAAAATTCGCTGTTTCGGTCTGCCCACCGATCTGCGACCAGGTTGTCCCATCAAAATCCGTCACCGTGAAGACGTCGCTGTGCGCATCACGCACGATTTTCCTGGCATCGTATCGTGCCTGAAGCCGCTTCGCTTCTTCCTTTACGCGATGACGCAGAAACGCGGTCGCGATCCTGCGCCCAATCGCAGTATGCTTCCGCGTGAAGTGGACAATCGTAATCATTTTGTACGTTGGGTTACCAAGGCAATAATCGGGAACATTGTCTCCAACGGCGCGCACTTTCTCCGAGTCTCCAGTCGTGGCCAGAACTAACACGGTCACGTGACCATCCGCGGTGGAATGTTCGTGGCCGTCAATATCGACAAAATTGAGCGTGTAGCGTTGTCCGTTTGAGAGCATCCCGTGCAGAGCGGCAGCGAGAAGAAAAGAAACGCCCGTTGCACAGAAAAAAAGCCGAAGCGCACGTACGCTCACAAAGCCTAGGTTAGCCAATGAGCGATTCAATTACACGGGCCCGTTGCACTTTGTCCTGGCGCGCTCGGACGTGACTGCCCCGATCACGCCGTTATTCCGAGCAACTCCAGTTGCCATGGAACCAGCAAAGAGGTCGTGCGCATTTGGTTCGCCGCAACTGTTTCGAGTGTGCTGCGCGGCGCGATAAACGCCGGATCGAGATTGAGTTTCTGGGTCAGGTCGCCTGCCGATGCGGCGCCGTGAAACCGGCCATTCAGAATCAGGCAACTGCATTGCGCCTTGCGCTGCCTCGCGAAATGCCTGACGGCGACGCGAGGAAAAATGCCGGTAATCAGGCACGTCTCCGGCGGCGAAAGCCACTGCTGCGTCCAGTAATTCGTGATTTTGCAAAATATGAAAAGGCGGTCGGTCAGCCGCCTTCGCTTCTTTCTCGCGCCATTGCCAAACCGCGCGCAGGACAGCCGCCTGACGGCCGCGCAGCGAGCCAGACCCGCGAACGCGCCAAAGTTCATCTTCGTCGCGGACACGTTGCACCGCCGCCTGCTCGATTGCGCGCCGGCACGATTGACGTAACCAATCGATACGACAATTTCGAATTAACTCTGCCTCCAATTCTTCGGCCAGTGGCAACAGGTAACGTGCATCGTTGATCGCGTATTCTGCCATGCGCGCCGGCAGCGGTCGCCGTGCCCAATTTGCTCTCTGTGAACCTTTCGGGAGCTCGAGACCAAAATACCGTTTCACTAACGCAGCCAGACTGAACTCGCGGATACCGAGCAGCCGGGCTGCAATCAGCGTGTCGAGAATTCTGCGGGCAACGAAATCCAAACCGCGCCGCAGCATTCGCAGATCGTAATCGGCGCCGTGCAAAACAATTTCTGATCGCTCAAGCGTCGATTGCAATGGTGCGAGATCGAGATCCGCCAGTGGATCGACGATGTGATCAGACGCCGGCAAACTGATCTGAAGCAAACAAAGCTTCTCCCGATAACAATGGAGACTATCCGCCTCGGTATCGACGGCCACGCGATCAGCAGCCTCGATTTGCGGAATCAAGGCCGTGAGTTGCGCGGTAGTCGCGATCAAGCGTGCGGCCAATGACGAATGACGAATGTCTAATGTCGAAGGAATGGCGAAATCCGAATGACGGTGGGCGCGCTCCGGACGCTGCTTTGTCGTTTGAGCATTCGTGCTTCCTTTGTCCTTCGTCATTTTCCTCAATCACTTCAGTCCGCTCAAGAGCAGCTCCGCGTTCGTTTTTGTCGCTTCGAGATTCTCGATCAACTTTTCCATCGCTTCGAGAGGCGGAAGCGCCGCCATGGTCTGGCGCAGATTCTGCACCCGCTCCCATTCATCCGGATGGTACAATAAATCCTCGCGGCGCGTAGCCGAGAGCAATGGGTGAATTGCCGGATAAAGCCGTTTCTCTTGCAGCCCGCGATCGAGATGCAGCTCCATGTTTCCGGTGCCCTTGAATTCTTCAAAAATCAGTTCGTCCATTCGGCTGCCTGTTTCAGTCAAAGCAGTCGCGAGCACGGTCAGGCTGCCGCCTTCTTCGACATTGCGCGCGGAGCCGAAAAATTTCTTCGGCTTGACAAGCGCCTTCGCCTCGACCCCACCAGACATGATCCGGCCTTTGCCTGGTTGCAAATTGTTATACCCGCGCGAGAGCCGCGTGATACTGTCGAGCAAAATTACGACATCTTGTTTCATTTCCACAAGACGCTTGGCGCGCTCGAGCACCATCTCTGCCACCTGCACGTGGCGATGGACGGTTTCGTCGAAATTAGAATGATAAATCTGGCAATCGATCTCCCGCTCCAGATCGGTCACTTCTTCCGGCCGTTCGTCCACTAACAACAGAAGGAGAATAATATCCGGATGATTTATCCGGATTGCTTTAGCGATTTCCTTGAGCAGGATCGTCTTGCCCACTCGCGGCGGCGCAACTATAAGGCCCCGTTGACCCCGCCCAAGCGGAGCCAACAAATCGACCGCCCGGGCGCTAATGGAATTTGTCTTTGGATTTTCCAGCATGATCCGGCCCTGCGGAAATTGCGGCGTGAGTTTATCGAAGTTCGTCGGCTCCGCCCATTGCTCCGCCGGTTGGCCTTCGATGGTTGTAACTTGTTGAAGCGTAAAAAACTTCTCTCGGTGCTCCGGCAGCCGGATGATTCCCGACAGCTCTTGACCGGGCCGCAGGTGATACTGCTCAATTACCGGGACTGGAACGCAGACATCTTCAGGGACGGGCAAAAAGTTTAATTTCGGCCAGCGCAGCATCGCGAACGAATCGCTTACGTGATCGAGAAAACCCTCCGCCGTAACTGTTGCTCCTATCGATAATCCCGCACGGATGACATCGAGGATATGCTGATGGCGCGACCGCGCCGGATGCAAATGCAGATCCAAATCCCGGGCCAACGCTTCCAGCTTTTTACCCGGAAGTTCCTGCAGCTCATTTAAATTCATTGCTGCAACCGGGGTAGCTGACTCGCCAGCCGCGGTTCCTATTTTTTCGGGCGATGCGCTTTCCTCTCGCGTCGAACCGACAGGCCCACCAGCTGCGGAAGTGGCCGCTTCCGGGGAAGTTGAGGCTTCTAACTTTTCATCCATTGTTTTTTCCAGAGCGCGACGAGGAGTCGCGCTTGCGCTACGAGCGTTGCACGGCCGCCGTTATTCCAGACCACATGGTCTGCACGCCTGACTTTTTCGGAGAGCGGCATTTGTGAGTTGATCATTTGTTCAGCGGCGGCTGGTTTGAGCGGCGTGCGCTCCATCAGCCGGCGTAGTTGAGTTGTGTAAGGACAGGCGACCACCACGACTCGGTCGCACAATGTTTCACCGCCCGTTTCATAAAGAAGTGGGATATCAGCGAAGAAAAAATCGGGAGAGTTGCGATGCGTTTCCGCTTCCGCGCTCCATTGCCGGCGAATCCGCGGATGGAGAATCTGTTCAAGCGCGCCTCTTTTACTCGCGCTGCCAAACACTATGGCGCGAAGTGTCTCTCGATTCAAGTCCCCGGCGTCCGAAAAAACCTTCGTCCCAAATTCGCTGCGAATTTCCTTTTTAACTTCCGGGTCAACCTCAACGAGGCGGTGGGCCTCCTGATCAGCGTCGAAGAATTTGGCCGATGGAACGATCTCACGCAGACAGTGGCAGAAGCTGGACTTGCCTGTGGAAATTCCGCCGGTGATGCCAATGACAGCCATGATCAGAAGCATAGACATTGTGTTTGTGCATAAACAAGCGCGTTGCCTGCTGAAGAAATGACGAATGTCGAATGACGAAGCACGAAGGAGTACCCAAACACGAATGACAAAGCCCCCGCCTCGGTTTTGTCATTCGTGCTTCGTCATTTTAATGATATTTTCTCCGATCTATGACCCCGCAGGTTTTGGCAGGAAAGATTGGCGTTGTTTTCGGCGTGGCGAACAAGCGCAGTATCGCCTGGGCGATCGCGAAAGCGTGGTCCGCGGCCGGTGCGCGCCTGATTTTTAATTATCAAG
>Ga0193721_1000169_pt1 | contig 19460 bp, 19 predicted proteins | sample U2s2metaG_FD_145078 | JGI IMG/M metagenome (GOLD analysis project Ga0193721, IMG submission 145078) | Soil microbial communities from a riparian zone of the East river system, Colorado, United States - U2s2 | ecosystem: Environmental > Terrestrial > Soil > Riparian zone | place: USA: East River...
CGAAGAAACGTGACTCCCGGTAGCCGGTGCGATCGCCGATGCATTCGTTGTTAAAAACGAACGTGCCGCCGTTACAGGTTGGCCGTGCGGGATCAAAACAGTCATATTGACGCACCGGGACGTGATACCGGCGCGACAGCTCGCATCCCCAGTCGTCGTTTCTCCCAACACCATACGAGTACGCTGCATCGAGGGGCTCAATCAGATTCTCGCACATCAGGTATCCGCCGTCATTGGCGCTGCCGAAGCGCTTCAACGTACAATTCTTCAAGGCGACCGGCTGAAGCTCTGCAAGAATCGCTTCGCGCAGGCGGCGCGCCGCGGCGCTGCGCACGAAATCGCCAATCACGACGGCAGCCGCTGCTACGAAAGCGATGATGACAAACGCGATGCGAATGGAGGGTCTCAAAAGGGAACGGAGGGGTGCTGATTAATCCGGCTGACAGGTTGCACCTTCGAGGACAACAGATGCCACCGCGTGATGCTCGGTGTGGCTAAGTGTGATTAGTGCGGAAGTGACACCGCGCCTTGCCGCCAGGTCTTCGGCAGTTCCCGAAAAAACCAGAAACGGCTCGCCGCTCTCTTTTTTTCTAATGTCGATGTTGCGCCAGCCAATCGATTTGCCTATCCCGGTGCCGAACGCCTTAGCCACCGCTTCCTTGCCGGCGAAGCGCGCAGCCAGGTGGCGCGCCGGATATTTCATCGACATCGAATATTCAATCTCACCATCCGTAAACACCCGGTGCAAAAAACGATCTCCAAAGCGATCGATAGAATGCTGAATGCGTCCGCACTCGACAAGATCGACACCGATCCCCAAAACGCTCATAAGCGTATTGAATTCCCAACCAATCTCCAGCACACGCGAAAGCGACGCGAGGACGCGCTCGCACTCCAAAAGCTTCGCAAAACCGAAATCTCCGTCTTCGCGTTTCGCGCGAAGCGCCTTTGAAGTGCGGGGCGTCTTGGCACCGCTTTCATTATCGCAACGCACTCATCCGGGATAGTTCGCCATCGCGGCGAGCATTTCTTTTACAGCGGTTTCCAGTCCGACCCACATCGCGCGCGAAATGATGGAGTGGCCAATGTTCAGTTCCGTCAGGCACGCAACCTGGTTAATCAGCGCAATATTTTTGTAATTGATGCCGTGACCCGCATTGACCTGCAGATGTGACTCTGACGCTGCGCGCGCGGCTGCCCGCAACTGCTCCAGTTCTTGCTTTTGGATCTTCTCTGTGAACGCATTCGCGAGCGCCCCGGTATGCAGCTCTACCATCTCGACGCCGAGCTCGGTGGCCGCATCCACCTGCTCCAAAGTCGGATCGATAAAAAGGCTGACGCGGATCCCCGCAAGATGCAGACGCTTAATCGTCGGCTCCAACTCTTTGCGTTGAGCAATAACATCGAGCCCCCCCTCGGTCGTAACTTCCTCGCGCTTTTCAGGAACGAGGCAAACTTCATCCGGCACAATGCGCAAAGCGATATCAACAATCGCCTCCGTGTTGCCCATCTCCAGATTTAATTTGGTCATGATGTTCTGACGCAGGCGTTCCATGTCTCGGTCTTGAATGTGGCGCCGATCAGTGCGCAAATGGGCGACAATCCCGCCAGCGCCGGCTCGCTCGCAAATTGAAGCCGCAAGGATCGGATCGGGCTCTGCATTTTTCGATTCCGGCATGGTCGCATAACGCGCCTGCCGCAACGTGGCCACGTGATCGATGTTAACTCCCAAGCGCAAACCGTTCATTGGTCGCGCAAATAGGACTCACTCATCGCGGCTGAGCAAGTCGGAAAGGAACAAAACCCCGAACCATTCGCTGTCATTCTGATCCCGCAGTCGCGGGAGAAGAATCTCGGATCATTACCAATGCGACGATAAACAAACAACATCAGAGATGTTTCGCTTCGCTCAACACGACAGGATGACGAGCAAAAGTTTGCTCGGTACGGTCGGGGCTGATTCAGGATCAGCGACCGCTGGGATTCGGTGAAGGCGTCGGCTGCTGATTTGTCGATTGCTGCTTACTGCCTTGTGTCTTAGTGCTATTGGACGTTCTTCTGGATTTTCGGTGAGTTGTCCTGGCAGTCCCTGTCGTCTTCTCACCTGAACCTTCCACAGTTTCCTTGGTCTTTCTGCTAACAGTTTCGGCCGTCTCCTTCGTTTTTTCTCCGACGGTTTCCGCCGCTTGCTTGGTTTTCTCGCCGACGGTTTCGACTCCTTCTTTGATTTTCTCCCCTGCTTTCTTCGCATCATGCTTGATGTCCTGGACTGTTCCTTCCTGCCCAAACACGGGCAGCGTTCCAGCTGTGAGCAAAGCGACAATCAAACTTGTAGTTTTCATGATTTCCTCCTCTTGATTTGCAATCCCTATACTAAGGAACGGATCAGCCGTTGCGATCGAGCGTCTCATGGTGCGCAATGCAACACGCGCGCTGGTAGATTCGGTCGAGTATCGACAGCGGCGCGCCGCAACCATAAAGGGCTGCGATGAAGCCGTAGGCGAGAGTCAGGCGTACGCGTCCGATTGCTTCATATCGGCGAGGGCTAATCACAATTCGCTTGTCGCTACACACCATACGACCGCAGCGGCGAAGCCGGCGGAAAAATTCCACATCTTCCATCAGAGGCACCTCTGGGAACCCGCCAACATCAACAAATGCAGTTCGCCGACAGAACATTCCATGATCGCCGCATCGCATTCGAAGCAGCAAGCCTGCATAATGCGCGAAAGTGTCCGTCAGCCGATATACTGGGTCTGGTGGCAGGCGAATGCGGAAATAGCCGCCGGCAACGGTGCTGTCATCCAATATGCGCGCAATTTCAGCCAGGCATTCCTTGGGCACTTCGGCATCTACGTGAACGAACCAAAGAACGTCGCCGCTCGCGGCGCGTGCGCCGAGGTTCATTTGCGCGGCCCGATTGCGCTCGCCCACTACGACTTGGTTGCAAAGCCCAGCCGCAAGATCAGGCGTTCCATCGGAGCTTCCGCCATCCGCGACAATAACTTCGGCGCCCGGCGCTCGCTCGCGAAAATGCTGAAGAAACGAGCGTATCAACTGTGCCTCATTGTAGACTGGAACAACAATGGAGAACTGCATTCTAAACTAGGTACTCCAAATTGCTTCCACGACGCGTCTGTTTAGCAAAGCAAGCCGGTTGTTTTTTTTGATTAATGCGGAAAACTATCGAGGAACGAATTACAACAAACGAAGTTCAACCGGAAGAATTCATATGATCACAAGACTCATCATTGCAGCGGCGCTTGGACTATTCTTTACACCGGCGGCGAAGGTAACCGCCCAGGAACATCCGGAGCACCCAGAGCACCCGACAAAAGGGAAAGCGGCCGAGAAACGAGTGAGCACAGCTGATATTTCCACCGGCATAAAGAGCAATATCGCCGCGAAGAGCAAAGAGAGTCCCGACGGAAAATTTCACGTCACACACGAAGGTCAGGATCTGTCTCTCGATCTGACAAAAGTACACGATGATCGATTGCAGGATCTCGGCGACGGCAAATACTTCGCCTGCGTCGACATGAAAGGAACCGATGGAAAGACCTACGATATCGATTTCTTCCTTACCGGGCAGCCGGGCCAGATGAAAGTTACGGAGACGTCCGTTCACAAGATCGACGGCAAACCGCTTTACAATTGGAAAGAAGAGAACGGCGCGTGGCACAAAGTGCCGACGGCCTAATCTTGCGAGTGGAGTCCCAATTGGCCATGCGGCTGCTGATTCTCCCGGTATTTTTGCTGTCGATTGTAATTGCAACTCGCGCTGCTGACAATCCAGGCATTGTTAAAGGCACGGATCAATTCGAGTTCGTTTATCGAGTTAAACTTCCTGAGATCAAAGGCGATGCTCGCGTCTGGATACCGTTGGCCAAGACCGATGCCTTTCAAACTGTGACTGTTGGAGAGCTGAACATCCCCATGAAATGGGAAAAGGTTCAAGACCGGGACTATGGCAATGATATCTGCGTGCTGCATCCGCAGGCTTCGGATGGCGGCAAGACGATCGAGCTGCGATATCGCGTCGTGCGCAAAGAAAAAACACCCTACCATGCAGACGCGGCTGAAGCTCCGCGCTACTTGCGCCCGGAGATGCTGGTGCCTGTCAATGAAACGTTCAAGACGCTCGCTCAAAAGGCAGCCGCCGGAAAAGCCGATAATTTAGAGCGAGCGAAAGCGCTCTATGATCACGTGATCGGTCGAATGCGGTACGACAAATCGGGAACTGGCTGGGGCCATGGCGATGCCATGTACGCCTGCGACGCGCGCACCGGCAATTGCACCGATTTTCACGCCTACTTCATTGCTCTTTCGCGAAGCATCGGAATACCCGCGCGCTTTGCCATCGGCGCGACAATTCCGGCCGATAAGAACGAGGGCACGATCGATGGCTATCATTGCTGGGCGGAATTTCTGGCCGACGGACGCTGGGTACCAGTGGACATCAGCGAAGCGTGGAAGAATCCAAAGCTGGCTGATTACTACTTCGGACACAATCCGGCTAACCGGTTCGAACTTACGAAAGGCCGTGATCTGGTGGTTGATCCGGAGCCGGCGAGCGGCCCAATCAATTTTCTCGTCTACCCGTTGCTCGAAATGAATGGCGAAGTAATCAAGCCCGAGACGACTTTCAGTTTCCGGCGAACGGGCGCGTAGGACGTCGTTGACTGGCCGAAAAGCGACGCGAGGACGCGTGCGCACTCCCAAAGCTTGCGCGAAATACGACGAGGCTCTTGGGGATTTTGCACGGAGTGCTTTTGGAGTGCGATGCGTCCCCGCATCGCTTTCAGTCTTGCCCGATATTATATTGTGCGCCGCGGTAAGTCATTCGAACCTCTTTGCCAATCCAATGCCAAAAATTCCCTTGATGGATTATGTCGGCAGACCGGTCTTGGCTTGCGCGTTCCTGGCGCTGCTCTGTCTGCAATGGCGTTTTCCTCTGCGCCGCCAACATTTCAGTGTGCTCCATCGCCTGGTACGCAACTTCGTCCTCTCGATTCCGGGTTTTGCCATCGTTCGTCTCGCCATGCTACCAATCCCGCTCGCGATAGCGATGTGGGCGCAAGAGAAACATTTTGGTTTGTTAAACTGGCTGGCGGTCCCGTTTTGGATCGCATTCGTCGCGACGTTTTTGCTGATGGATTATGCGTACTGGTGGTGGCATTGGGCCAATCACATGGTGCCGTTCTTCTGGCGGTTCCATAATGTGCATCACACCGACCTCGACCTCGATGTGACAACCGCAGCGCGATTTCATTTCGGCGAAATGATTTTCTCGATTGGATTTCTTTCCCTTGCGGTCACGCTCTTTGGCGTCGCGCCGATAATGCTGGTCGTCTTCTTTATTACATTCGAGGCTGCAACGCTTTTTCATCATTCCAACTGGCGTCTGCTAATAAAGCTCGAACGAATTTTGAATCTGATAATTGTCACGCCGCGGATGCACGGCATTCATCATTCGATCGTGCAGCGTGAGACCAATTCCAATTGGGGTACGATTTTTTGCTGGTGGGACAAGCTGCATCGCACGCTGCGGCGCGACGTACCGCAGGACGCCATTACCATCGGCGTGGCCGCCTATCGTGAGGAACACGAACTTACGCTTGGGAAACTGTTCGCGTTACCTTTTCGTCAACAACGCCAATGGCGATTGCCGAGCGGCGAGATTCCTGAGCGCGCGGTTCAGCCTGCAGATGAGCTAGCAGAATAGTTCGACGCTTTTTTGGCAGGGGCAAACGTCAAGAAAAGCTGGAGTCTTCCTTTGCAGACTTTGCAGGCATACGGCGCGCGGTTAAGGTGGCAAACGATCGAAGCGCATCGAAAGAAAATGATTGTCCACCAGCAACGAACGAATCGCTTTGCGCAGAGACTGGCGGATTACTCGATCGCGCTTCGCCGTGGGCGCCCCGAAATTCTCCAAATAAATGTGGGCAAGTTTTGTAACCTGACGTGTGTGCATTGTCACGTGAATGCCGGGCCGAAGCGCAAGGAAATCATGTCTCGGGAGACAATCGATCGGATTGTCCATTGGTTGGCAAAGACGGAGATTCCCACCGTTGATCTTACCGGCGGGGCGCCAGAAATGATTCCCGATTTTCGCTACTCCATCGAGCAGGTGAAATCGTTGCAACCGCACCGGCACATCATAGACCGCTGCAATCTCACGATTTTGCTCGAGCGCGGTTACGAGGACCTCGCCGCGTTTCTTGCGCGCAATGAGGTCGAGGTCATCGCATCGATGCCATGTTACACGGCTGAAAATGTTAATGCCCAACGGGGCAAAGGCGTTTTTGAAGGCAGCATCGCAGCCCTACAACTGCTTAACTCGGTAGGCTACGGAACGCACCCAGCCCTGCTCTTACATCTTGTTTACAATCCGGTAGGTCCATTTTTGCCCGGCCCGCAAGCGGAACTAGAAGCCGATTACAAACGCGAATTCAAAAAACATTTCGGGATTGTATTTAACAAACTCTATTCAATCACTAACCTGCCGATCGGACGATTCGCGAGTTACCTGAGGCGCAATAACAAATTGGATGAATATATGGAACTGCTGGTTCAGGCGTTTAACCCCGCAACGATTGATGGTTTGATGTGCCGCAATACCATCAGCGTCGGATGGCGCGGTGAGGTTTACGATTGCGATTTCAATCAACAGCTCGGAATGCAATGGGAAAATAGCGCACCGATTTTTCTCTGGGACGTCGATCCAGAACAAATTGAAAATCGCCAGATTATGACTGGCAACCATTGCTTTGGCTGCACTGCGGGGGCCGGATCAAGCTGCGGCGGCGCGATCGTGGAAGTCGGGCATCTTGTCTGATTCGTCCGGCGGCCTTCCAGCCTGTCGAACCCCGCCAGGAAACTCGACACGCAAGCTGCGTGTCAGCCCGATACAGGCTAACAGCCTTTCTTCTTGGCGTTGTTGAGAATCACTCCGAAATGACTTCCGGCTTCACTATGTATGTATAGAACACGTGGTGCCCCACTGGATTGTGCACGTCTCCTTCCATCCCACTCGGATAATGCTCGCGGATTAAGTCGCGGTACTGCTCGCTCCCTGGGAAGAACAGAAACGCCAGGACTCTGTCGGCCACGCGATTGAGTGAGAGTTCTTTCAGTGGGTCACGTATCGTGATGTATTCCTGGCCCGGCACGAGATAACGCGTTATCTCGGCGTCGTAAGGGTACGGTGACTGTCCCACGACTACCACTCGGTACGCTGGCCCAAGTGAAGCCATGTAGCGGCTTTGCACGGTCTGGACCTCGTATAGTTTCTGCGCAGCTTTGTAGCGGGCATTGCTCAGACTCTCCGGGTCTGCGTAATATTTGTGGAAATAAAAGTGAACGTTAGCGCAGGCTAGCAGTATGAGTCCCAGTAACAGAACAGCTGTCGTTATCCATCTCCGTCGTCCGAGCAGCCCAATCCTCGCAGATCCGAACCATGCTCCAATCGGCACTGCAATTGCCGCGTAGAAAGCTGGGAAAGCTGGCGTCCAATGCGCCGGCATCGGCGGCGCACTGTTCGGGTAAAGGACCAGCGTGCCGCCGACCATGAGTACCGCCAGCCCAGACAACAGTACTAGAAATGCCGCCGGATGCCGCCATCGCCACACCAGCAGCGCGACTCCCAGTACAAGCAGGGCGGCCTCTGCCGCAAGCAGCAGCGGAGCGAAATACATGATGTCCTGCGCACTGTGCGTGCTAATGCCCAGGAGGTTCTCAAACATGATCGGCCAGAGCGTGGTACACATTTGTTGTAAGTCATTCCACGTCGCGGGTATCCGATTCCAGGTCATTAGACCTGCGCCGCGCCCGTAGTACAAACCCGGGTGCGTCAGGAAGTAACTCAGCAACGGACCAAACCCAATCAGGTATCCCAACACTAACCACCCAAGTTGTGTAACATATCGTTTAGCTTCGATCCAATGGAACACTAAAAGATAGACCACAAAGCTAACCAAGATGAACGGCAGCAAGCGTGTTCCGTAGTAAAAATGTTCGCTTATACCTGCGGCCAGTCCGGCCAGCGTCCAATCTGCGGGCTTCCGGCTGCGTAGTCCACGCGTCAAGAAAAAGAAGCATACCGTCCAGAAGAACGGCGTTGTAATATTGCTCAGCGCCATGCGGCTGTAGTGGACGTTCACAGCACTGAAGGCCATGACACTTGCCCCCGCGATGGCCGCAACTCTCCCCCATACACCGCGTACGAGACCGTAAAATGGCAGCACCGTTGCCGCGCCAAACAAAGCGGCTGGCAACCTGACCGTAGCTAACCCTATGCCGCCTAGCTTGAGTGCTCCCGCCACAATCGCAAACCACAGTGCTGGCAGTTCGATGTCACTCCACAGCGTGCTGAACAGGGAAGGCGCAGGGCCTGGTCCGCTTAAATAAGCTCGCTCGGATACCAGCCCTGTCATTACCTCGTCTGGATAGATATTGAAGGGCACATCTTTCAAGTTCGATACCCGCAGCGCCAGCGCGAGGACTGTAATTGATGCCACAAAGGTAACCTCCCACCAACTCCACACAGACAGCTTTTCAACGCCACTATCGCGCGACGGCTGAGCACTACTCTGAAGTGCGGCCGCAGCTATGACCAAAGCAATTGCCCCCACCCATAGCCAGCCTGCCGCGCCAAATGGCGCACGAGGGGTTGCCAGAAAGGCTACGTGCGACAATGCCAACAAAAACACCGCTCCCGCCAATAGTGTTAGAGATGATCGCCTTCGCCAGACGCTGAAGTCTGAGGTTGCGGAGCCAACGCCTCGATCTGCTGGAAACGCAGGTGACCATTGACTGTCACCCCAAGCCAGCACGGCCAGCATACCTGCGCCTGCGAGCAACAGCACGCCCAAGACTCGCAGGGGTTCGAGACGTAGCAATTCCGTGCCGATGAGGGAGACCGCGAACGCTATTGTACCCAGCCATACACCGCGTTCCGACCAAAACCACGGCCCTTCTCGCGTCACACTGGCGTCAAACGAATTCTCTGGATTTGCTATGTCGCTCACGCGTTTCGTGAAGGCGAACGGCTGAGACCTTACCTTTTCCCCACGGCAACAACGTGCGCCGCCATAGGCAAAACAAACTCATTACCTGCCGCATATCGCTGCATTTGCTTTTCGATCGCGAGCCGAATCGCGTGCAGTTTTTCTGGCGACTGACGTGTCAAAAGCCCAGCCGTGCGAACGCCGGCATCACGTTCAGCTTCAAAAAAGTAGGATGCGGTCGGAAGGTGCCATTCCACGGTGCGGGTCTCATAGCTCATCGAGCTCCCATCAAAACCCGACTGTTCCAACGCCTCTCGGCATTCTTCTCTTTCGCAATGCAAGTAATGCGGCGGCCCGTCGGGCAAGCCTACATCCAAGTCTGCGTGCTCTTCAATCGCGTCATTAACGATCCTGGCGCCAGGATTTTTGTCCGGCCCGGTCCAGACGGTAAATCCAAGTCTGCCGCCGGATTTCAACACTCGACATGCTTCCGCACATGCCTTTTCTGGATGCGAGATGTGAAGCAAACCGAAGTTAATCAAAACCCGATCAAAACTGCTGTCTCCGAATGGCAGATACTGAGCATCGCCTTGCACGAAAGAAATGCCCGGGGACATTTCCTTTGCGATTGCGACCATATTCTCAGAGAAATCGACTCCGATTGGAAGAGCGTCCAACTGTTTCACCGCAGCAGATACGTAACCCGGCCCACACGCTACATCCAAGACCGACATGGTTGGCGAGACTTGAGCAGCGCTGATTAGATGAGGAATAAACTGCCGAGTCAGCGATGACCAAACCGAATGGTATTTGTCGGCCACGCGTTCCCACCCGACATGCTCAAATGTGGTGAAGTCGTCTCCGCATCTCATCACATCGCAGAGCATTGGCACATGCGATGACTGATTCCAGTAAAAATTCGATCGTCGTGTTGTAGGGGGCTTCTGTGAACTCCGAAAGTTTTCGGAGCTGACACAGACGCCCTACAATTACTCCAGCGGGAATTCGATTCGCTCCTCAGGTGCGCGTGGAACGAGTTTGTTTCGCTCAATGATGCGCGCGCACGTATTCCACCGCAAAATGGCGTCGTCATGACCCGGCGGGCGAAGCGGTTCGGCCTTTTCGAAACAGTGCATAGCTTCGCGCAAGAGATCATACGCTTGGAAACGGCAATCTGGCGTGTTCTGTCGCAGTTTCATCTTCGCACGCCGCTCGGCGACAATTCCGGAATAATAAGCACGATCGTAGTCTGATTTGACGCGCGACAGGAGTTCTTTTGCCTCCGTATCGCTCACGCCGTAGCCTTTTTCGAAACGATCGGTCAGCGCGAGCAAAAGCATGATTACTGCGGGCTGGTTTTCCGGGTCAACGTGAAGAATGTCGAGACAGATGCTCTCGGCTTCGCCCGGTTCGTTAAGCAAACGATAACGCTCCGCTTTTTCCAAAGCGGCCGGAATTGCGTCTTTGTGGAGCGATTTCAGTTCGGGCATGGCGATTCCGTTGAAGCGTTAAAACGTTGAAGGGTTGAAGCGTTCACGTCCTCTGCATTTTCGCTTCAACGCTTCAACGCTTCAACCTTTTGACGATCCGATTTCTTTTTCAGCCATCGCCAGAACCATCCAAATGGATCATAAAAGTCATCCACCACGCGTTCCTTCAGCGGAATGATTCCGTTGTCCGTGATTTGAATGCTTTCCGGGCAAACCTTCGTGCAACATTTCGTGATGTTGCAGTAGCCGATTCCCTGCGTGTTTCGCAATTCTTCAATGCGATCCTCCGTGTCGAGCGGATGCATCTCCAATGCGGCTACGTGGATGAGGAAACGTGGTCCGATGAATTTCTCATGCATTTGGTGGTCGCGCAGCACGTGGCACACGTCCTGACATAGAAAACATTCGATGCACTTTCGGAACTCCTGCACGCGATCGATATCATCCTGTTGCATTCGCCAGGTGCCGTCCGGGGCGTCAGGAGGTCGGGGCTTAAACGGTTTGATCTTTTTCTTCACGCGAAAATTCCACGAGACATCTGTGACCAAATCCTTCAATATTGGGAAAGCTTTCATTGGCTCGAGTGTTACCGGTCTCTCCAATGGCAGCTCGCTCAGTCGTGTCATACACATGAGTTTCGGCATTCCATTGACTTCCGCCGAGCACGATCCGCACTTGCCGGCCTTGCAATTCCATCGGCAGCCAAGATCCGCAGCCTGTGTGCGCTGGATATCATGTACGGCATCGAGCACGACCATGCCTTCGGCAGTTTCCGTCGTGTATTCGCGAAATTCGCCGCCCTTTGCATCGCCGCGCCAGATTTTGAAGATCGCCATTGGCATCGTTGCAGCGTTAAAGCGTTAAAGCGTTGAAGCGTTGAAGCGACCGAAGAATAAGTCATCGAGCTCTTCGTCGCTGAGGCCATAATCAGAAGTAGATTCCTGGATGCGAGAAGACTTTTCGGTAGCCCGACTGCGCAAGAATCGAATGTAGCCATTGATGAGTCTGTGAACGCGCCATCCCTCGCACTTCAATTTCTCAATCTCCTCTACGGGAACATAGCTTTCGTCGACGCAAACATTGAGGTCATCGAACAACTCTTCGAGCGATCCGCGTGCTTGCAGCATGAATTTGATTTGCTCAAGGAAATGAAAACGCCCGTGACCTTCAGCGATATTGTTTGTTAAAGAGACAGCTGCCCTCCGGATTTGGCTCGCCAGTGCAAATTTCTCGATGTCCGGCAGCCGTCTGCCAACTCGATACATTGCCTTACGAAATTCGCGTGCGACTTGATAGACCTCCAAATCTTCGAACGTCTGATACTGGTCCGCCTTGTTTTCTGCCCGCTTCATCGCTTCAACTCTTCATCGCTTTAACGATTCTCTTCGATAACTTGTTTCAAATACTCCGGCATTTCCGGCAGCGGTTCCAACCGAACGGCCATGTCGTCGGCCGCTGATTTATGAACAATCGTATTAACTTTCGAAAAACGCTCGTCTTTATCAGGATAATCTTCGCGGAATTGCGCGCCTCGACTTTCTTTCCTCTCCAGTGCGGCGCGCGTGATTGCTTCAGAAACTGTGAGCAGATTCTTGAGGTCGAGCGCGGTGTGCCAGCCGGGATTGTATTCGCAATTGCCAGTGATCGAGGTCTTTTCAGCACGCGTTTTCAAACTGTTGATTTTGTCAAAGGCTTCGCGCATTTCGGTTTCAGTGCGCACGATTCCAACCAAATCCTGCATCGTTTCCTGCAAATCCTTCTGGAGGGCATAAGGATTTTCGCCGTCGCTCCGTTCGAATGGTGCAAGCGCCTTGCGAGCTACTGCGCCGATTTCCTCTTTGTTTATAGCGCCTTGTTGATTTTCTTTGGCGAATTTCGCTGCGAATTCCCCTGCCCGTTTTCCAAAGACCAAAAGATCCGAGAGCGAATTTCCGCCGAGCCGGTTTGCGCCGTTGATGCCGGCTGCGCATTCTCCGGCAGCAAACAGGCCGGGCAATCGCGACATCTGTGTGTCGGGATCGACGCGCACGCCGCCCATGATGTAGTGCGTGGTTGGTCCAACCTCCATCGGTTGCTCTGTGATATCGATGTCGGCCAGTTGTTTAAACTGATGATACATGCTGGGGAGTTTCCGCTTAATGTGCTCGGCGGCATTGGGCATTTTTTGTTTGATCCACGAAATATCCAGATAAACGCCGCCGTGCGGACTTCCCCTGCCCTCTTTGATCTCGCGCACAATGCAACGCGAAACATGATCACGCGTTAGCAACTCGGGTGGGCGGCGCGCGTCTTTGTGCCCCTGGCAATAGCGCCAGCCCTCCTCCTCGTTATCCGCAGTCTGAGCTTGATAGTTTCCCGGGATCGACTCGAACATGAAACGTTTGCCATCGTTGTTGAGCAGGATTCCGCCTTCGCCGCGCACGCCTTCGGTGACCAAGATTCCCATCACGCTCGGCGGCCAAACCATTCCAGTGGGATGAAATTGAATAAATTCCATGTCGATGAGTTCTGCGCCGGCCTCATATGCGAGAGCGTGACCATCTCCAGTGTATTCCCAGCTATTACTCGTAATTTTGTAGGCGCGGCCAATCCCACCGGTCGCCAGTACTACTGCTTTCGCGCGGAAAATTTTGAATCGACCGCGCTCCCGCTCGTACCCAAAGGCACCTACCACGCGGTCGCCGTCTTTGAGCAGCGAAAGAATGGTGTGCTCCATGTGCACATCAATCCCCTGGTGAACGCCATGATCTTGCAATGTGCGGATCATTTCCAAGCCGGTGCGATCACCCACATGTGCTAACCGCGGATATTTGTGGCCGCCGAAATGTCTTTGCAGAATTCGGCCGTCTTTGGTGCGATCGAAAACGGCCCCCCACGCTTCAAGCTCGCGGACCCGATCGGGCGCCTCCTTCGCGTGCAGCTCCGCCATGCGCCATTGGTTCACATATTGACCGCCACGCATCGTATCGGCGAAATGCACCTTCCAATTGTCGCGTTCATCGACATTAGCCAGCGCAGCTGCGATGCCGCCTTCTGCCATGACCGTGTGCGCTTTGCCCAGGAGCGATTTGCAGACGAGGCCGACGCGAACGCCCGCTGCGGAAGATTCAATCGCAGCGCGCAGTCCCGCACCGCCGGCGCCAATTATCAATACATCGTGCTCGAAAGTTTCGTAATTGGGCATGGTTTCGAAGTTGAAAGGTTACAAGAGTTACAACGTTACAAAGGCGGACCGTTTTAACTTTGTAACATTTTTAACGAATCACTTCGCGGCTATACAAGCCGCACATCGTGCCAGATTCCCATCGCGCAGAGGCGCACGTAGAGATCGGCGAAACCGACCCAGAACAAGCTCAGCCACGCCCAGAGCATGTGGCGTTGATTAAAGCATGTGACGCAAGCGTACGCGCGATAACAAGTGGGCGACTTGGAGAATTGATCTAAAAATCCTCCGGCCAAATGTCGCAGCGAGTGACAGCCAACAGTGTAGCCTCCGAGTAGGACAACATTGATTGCGAGGACGATCGTGCCCACTCCAATTCCGAATCCTTCCGGAAACCACAGTGATTTCCAAACATCGATCGCGAGCACGATCAGAAAGAAAAGCGCCAAATAAAGAAAATAACGGTGCACATTTTGCATGATGAGCGGAAACGAACGTTCGCCCCAGTAGCTTTTGCGCGGCTCACCGACAGTGCAGGCCGGTGGATCAGCCCAGAAGGCTTTGTAATATGCGCCACGGTAGTAGTAACAGGTGACGCGAAATCCCGCGGGCGCCCACAGAACCAGCAGAGCCGGAGAGAAAATGAGCCAGCCGGGCCACCAACTCGGTTTCGGTCCAAACCAGCTGTGTGGCGAATCGCCCAAAATTTCAGGCGAATAGAACGGCGAGATGTAATTGCCGGAGAAATAATTCTTTCCCTGAAACGCAGCCCAAGTGGAATAGATAATGAAAATCGACAATCCAATAAAAACCAGGAGCGGCTGAGTCCACCATACGTCGGCACGCATGGTCTCGCCGAATGAACGGCGTGGCAACGCTGTCGCTCCATTCATTCGCCGTCGGCTCCTTCCACTGGCAGCTCCGCCTTCTTCCACGCTTCCCAACTGCCGGGCACATTCCAAAGGTCGTTAAATCCCTCGGACTTCAAAATGCTCGTGGCGATGCTTGCGCGGTAGCCGCTTCCGCAATAAACCGCCGTCGGTTTGTTGCGATCCAGTTCACCCATTCGTTTGCCAAGCTCGGGGACATAAATGTGCTGCGCTCCGGGAACATGACCCTTTCTCCATTCACCGGGCGAACGCACATCGAGAACCTGCAACGAAGACTTTTGTTCGTTCAGCTCGTGGACGCTCATCTGGCCGATTCGTTCCAGCGAAAAGCCCGCTGCATGCCACGCTTTCATTCCGCTGATCAAATACCCGGCGAATTTCGTGTATCCGGTCCGAACGAACAAACGCACGATTCTTTCCAGGTCGTCGTCATGTTCGAGGACGAGAAGAATCGGCTTTTCTGGATCGAGCATCCAGCCCGCCCAAATAGAAAGAATGGGTGCGCCGCCGATGTTGAGCGCGCCGGCGATGTGACCGCCGCCAAATGCGAGCATGTTGCGCACATCAACGAGGACGCCAGTCTTTTTCTCGATGGCGTCTTTGAACACCTTGGGTGGAAGACAGGGAACGCGTGGAAGGTTTCCGAGCACTTTCGGGCCTGCCGCGTTTACTTTTTTCATGATCGGATAGTAATGCGGGACCGGCGGCGCGGTTTTAATTGCGTAGTCGGTGAAGCTTTTTGCGTCAGTGAATTGCAAGAACTTATTGAATTTCCGCTCGTAACCGATGGTGCTGCTCAAGCGGGCACCGATATCGGCCCCGCATGGTGAGCCGGCGCCGTGATTGGGGTAAATCATCACGTGATCGGGCAGGTTCAGATAAAAATCGTGCAGCGTATGGAATTGTTGTTCGGCGAGCTGTTTCGTGTGTTTCTCACCTAACAAGTCTGGACGCCCCGCAGAAGAAACAAACAGCGAATCGCCTGTGAGCACCGCCCACGGCTCGTCGGGATGATCGGCTTCGGCGAGCAAGTAGGAAATGTGCTCCGGCGTATGCCCCGGAGTGTGCCGCGCCGTCACCAGCACTTCGCCGAATGTGAAACGGTCGCCATCTTTTATTTTTTCTGGATCGAAGCCGTACTCCACGCCGCCTTCCCCGCTGGCATAAATCTTCGCCGATTCCAGTCGCGCGCACAGTTCGCGTGAGCCACTCACGAGATCGGCATGAATATGCGTTTCAAAAATGTGCGTGATCGCCACGCCGGCTTCACGCGACGCCTCAATGTAAACGTCGCAGTCCGCGCGTGGATCAAATACCGCTGCGACTCCTTCATCATCGTCGCCGACCAGATAGGAAAGCTCAGCGATACCTTCAGTCTGAATGGTTTTAAAAACGAGCGACATCTATCGAGACTTAACGCGAACCCTCAGCGAACTTCAACAAGATCGAGAACCACTGCCCGCGCGAAAGAAATTCTGGGGAGCGCACGCGTCTCGCGTGCTGGCGAACCCGTCTCGGGTTCGCGAACTTTTCGCACTGGTTGCAAATCCTCGCCGCGATCGGAATCAAAACAAAAGTACGTTTCGGCGCGACGCCGAAACCAGTACGCGAGACGCGTGCGCTCCGCAGAATTATTACCAAACCTCTACTTCGATCGGCAGCAAATGGTTAATCATGTAAGTAACGCGATCGCGATCGCGTTGCACTGGTTGCGTTCTACCCAGTGAATCCGTTGCCCGAGCAATCAGCGTTTGTTTTCCAGGGGCGGTCGGCGTTTGCCAATCGAATTCCCAAAGCCGCCATGCGTTTGGTTTCGATTCTCCGAGCAAATTCGCCTCGGTCCATGTTGCGCCGCCGTCTGTGCTCACTTCCACCTTTGTAATTTCGCCATCGCTCGTCCATGCGGCGCCGTGGACGCGCACGCTGGAATTTGCCGGAACAGTTGCGCCTTCAGCGGGCTTCGCGATTTCTGCCTTGATTTGCAGCTCCGTCACTGGCGCGAGCTCAGGTTCTTCTGCTCGCCTCTCCCAGTAAGCGTAATCGATCGTCTGATAATATCCGCTGAAGGGCTGATCCGTGACGATGATGCGCTGTAGCCATTTGATCGATGCCACGGCATACCAGCCGGGCACGATCGCGCGCACCGGAAAACCGTTCTCAGGCGGAAGATCGCTGCCGTTCATCTTGTACGCGAGCAAGACGTCGGCCCGCGCTTTCTCTAATGGGATGCTGCGGGCAAAGTGCAACTTACCCGGTGGACTCTTCGGATCTTCGAGCATGCCGCCATCGGCTCCTTCGAGGACGACTTCGCACGCTTGGGGTTTCGGTTTGGCGCGATCGAGCAGGACTGACAATGAAACGCCAGTCCATTCCGCTGTGCCGACCGCGCCCAGTCCCCATTGCACTCCTTTGACTTTCGGATCGAGAAAATTTCGATTGTTGCCGGCGCATTCCAACGTCACCGGAATTGTCACGGATTCTAATTCGAGCAGCTGTTCGTAATTGATGGCGAACGGATTCTCAACGTCGCCTTCGACGCGCAACCACCATGCATCCCTATCAATCGATGGAATCGCAAAATGTGTGCGAACATAAAACGACTCAGTGGGGGTGAGAAAGCCCTCCAGCGTTTCGAATGGCATTTCGAGATTCAGCGGGCTTTCACCGCGCACAATTTTCCCGCCAATGAATTTTTGTGAAGTCTCGGCCATCACACAATTCCTGATTCGGGTGAGTTATTCATTAGTTGAAATGAAAACGTCCTTGCGCGGAAATTTCTCGAACAAAGATGCTGGCCTGTTGAAATTCGTCGCCAAGACGTCCACCGGATTACCGGCAATCCATGCCGAGAGATCAATCGCCTGGTAAATTCCGGTGTTAAATCCAATCAGCACCCGACTTGGTTTGTTACCAACATTTTCGATCGAATGCCCGTAACCTTGCGGGATGTAGCCGACGTCTCCGGAATGCAGTTCCTCGACGCGGAAGCGACCATGCGAACCGAACATCGTCACAGTTAGGTCGCCATCGATGACGTATTGCCATTCATCCGCATTGGGATGCCAATGGAACTCGCGCAGCGCTCCCGGTTCCAGATCGAGAATTACCCCGGTGATCGTCGTCGAGATTGGAAACCGGGTGGAATCGACGCGCCATTCGCGACCGCCTTTGAACACGCCGTGCGGCGCCTCGGCAAGCATCCGAAACTTGTGCGTCTCTGGCGGAAAGACGCGCGGCCCTTGGAGATTCTCCGGTATCTGATCCGGTGGGATGGCGCCGCGCGCGAAGTAAACCTCCTCCTTAGGAAAACCGTCAAACGCTGATTCGGGTAAACGAAAATTTTTGGCCAGCAGCGGCTTTGGCGCGTGGCCGATCCAGTCGGTAATGCTGAATGTGCCGAATTCAGAGAAGAAACCGTTATCGAAAATCAAAATGAAATGCGTCAGCTCATTGCCAAGGCATTCGAGCATGTGAGCGTGGCCGCGTGGAAAGTACCAGATGTCTCCCGGCGCAAAATCGTTCGTTTCAGTTTGCCCCGCGGGGTTGATCACCGTGGTGCGCACTCGGCCTTTAATGACGAACGCCCATTCGGCAGCGGTCGCATGCCAATGAAGTTCGCGCAGCACACCGGGCTCGAGTTGCATCGACACACCCGCGAGCCCTTTGGAGATGGGAAGTTGATCGACAGTTACTTCCTTGCCAAAGCTCTTCCCGCTGATTCTCCCTTTGGATTTCTCCAGTTCGAATTTGAAACTGGGCAATTCTTTTTTAGCCAGCAAGGGATCCGGCACATTATTCTGAAAACTGAGCTCGCACATACACATGATCTCTTAAAGCGTTTCGCGCGTATCGATCAAGTGAATCCTGCATCCTGCGCAGCCAAACTACTCGATCACTCTGCGCATCAATCTAACTTCCACGCTACGCGATCTGTTGTTAGCATTGGTCGCGATTCAAACGATGCGCGAGGACGACTATTGCAAATTGCTACGCCGCACGTTAATCGCGATCGGTGTGGGCGTGCTTGCAGTTCTCGTATGTTACTTCTGGGTTGATCGGCCTGTGGCTTTTTTCGTGTACCGTCATCACATCAACACGGTTCGGGTTTTTCGCTGGCTGACTTACCCGCCCCCGGAAGTACAGAACTGGTCGGCTCTGGTGTTGACGATCCTCGTTATTCGACGGGCGTGGGCACCATTTTCGCCGTGGCAGAAGGCGCTGCTCGTAGCGTGTCTCAGCTTGATTGTTGCCGATGATTTTCGGATCTCGTTAGGAGACGTTTTCGGTCGCTATTGGCCAGAAACGTGGACCCATGATAATCCATCGCTTATCGGCACGGGCGCGTACGGTTTCCATCCGTTTCAGCGCGGCGATGACATCGGCAGTTTCCCGTCCGGGCATGCGTGCAGGATCCTGGCGGTCGCCACAGTGTGGCTAATTGCAATGCCGCATAATCGGAAAGTACAACTCGTAGTCATCGTTCTCTGTGCTCCGATGCTGGTCAGTCTGGTGGCCATGAACTATCACTTTGTGAGCGACGTAATTGCCGGCAGCGTTTTAGGCGGCATCGTCGCGACTTACGCGGCACATTTGGGCCGGATCGCGTGATGCTGTGATGCGACTTCTTTTTCGACCAACAAGGGATGCTGTACCTTGTTCTGAAAACGACTGATGGTGCTTTTCGACTAAACGCCGCTGGCGCCCGCCTGCGCATTGCTTCGGCGTGGCAGGCAGCCAGGCGGCTTCAAAATTGCGAGTCCGTTTCTTGCGGTCCGCTTACTTGCGAGTCGGTTTGGTACAATCCCAGCGTCTCGACCGTCGCTTCGTCAATTGCTCCAGTGATTTCCAACCCGTAATCGCGCTGGAAATTCGCAAGAGCCGCTCGCGTGTCGGAGCTTAACGAACCTGT
>Ga0193721_1000171_pt1 | contig 19392 bp, 17 predicted proteins | sample U2s2metaG_FD_145078 | JGI IMG/M metagenome (GOLD analysis project Ga0193721, IMG submission 145078) | Soil microbial communities from a riparian zone of the East river system, Colorado, United States - U2s2 | ecosystem: Environmental > Terrestrial > Soil > Riparian zone | place: USA: East River...
TCCACTTCAAAGCGCACGCCGCCGCACAGACAACTGCCGCGAATGGGCCGGTTCATTCGCCACCCGTTTAGTGATCGTTGTGCGTGGCTACAACGGCGCAATTGCTCACGCCAAAACGTTTCTCCGAGCGCGCTCGCGCTTTCATACTTTGAACTTCGCGATCGCGCGGCGGCGCATTCGTCACTAACGAATCGAGTAAATGCTGTGCAGCGTGTGCGACTTCATCGACGGCTCGATTAAAGGTAGCTTCGTTCAGGCGCGATGGTTTTGTGAATCCACAAAGTTTCCGGACAAATTGCAGCGAGGATGCGCGAATCTCGTCTCTCGTCGCGGGCGGCTCAAAATTATGCAGGGTCTTGATGTTTCGGCACATGACCGACCATCGGCAATTGTCGATGCAGGATCAACTATTTCGCGATGCAGACGTTTTTTGGTTCGGTGAAGAATCGCAGTGCCTCTTCACCACCTTCGCGGCCGACGCCGCTTTGTTTCATTCCGCCGAAGGGCACGCGAAGATCGCGCAATAGCCAGCAATTCACCCAGACTGTACCGGTGTTGATTCGTTCGGCAACGCGGTGCGCACGGCTTACGTTTTGTGTCCAGACGCTTGAGGCCAGGCCGTAATCGCAGTCATTGGCGTAATTGATCACTTCTTCTTCGTTATCGAAGGGTGTGATCGTGACAACTGGACCAAAGATTTCTTCACGATTTGTGCGGCATGAGACGGGCAATCCGGTGATGACGGTTGGCTGGAAGAAATAACCTTCACGACACCGCTCGTTAGGTGATTGCGGTGAAGAACCCCCAAGAGCGGTTTTGCCGCCCTCTTTCTGAGAAAGATCGACGTAGAACTTGACTTTATCGAGCTGCGTCTTGTTCACGATCGCGCCTTGCTCGGTGTTCTCGTCGAGCGGGTCGCCCATTTTTAATTGGGATGCTTTGTCGATGAAACGATCGACAAAATCGTCGTAAGCAGACCGCTCGACGAATACACGCGAGCCGCACAGACAAATTTGTCCCTGATTTGCAAACGACGAGCGCACGCTGCCGGCGATTGCCGCGTCGAGATCAGCATCAGCAAAAACAATATTTGGATTCTTGCCGCCAAGCTCGAGCGAGACTTTCTTGAACAACGGAGCGCATGCCTCGGCAACTTTCCTGCCGGTGACCGTGCCACCTGTGAACGAAATCGTGTTGATCTTTGGATGCGCACTAATGGCAGCACCGACGCTTGGCCCAGTGCCGTGTACCACATTTAGCACTCCATTTGGGACACCGGCTTCGCGCGCGACCTCGCACAGCATGTAAGCCGTCATCGGCGTCAGCTCGCTCGGTTTTGCGATGGCAGTGTTTCCGACGGCGATGGCGGGCGCGATTTTCCAGCTCAACAAATAGAGCGGGAGATTCCAGGGCGAGATCAGTCCCGCGATCCCGCGCGGCTGACGCAGTGTGTAGTTGAACGCCACGTTGTCCGTCATGTGCGCTTCTGATTCGGTATGTAGAATCGCCGTTGCAAAGAATCGGAAGTTTGCGATCGCGCGCGGAATATCCAATGAGCGTGCGAGCGAAATCGGCTTGCCTGTGTCGATCGACTCGGCGCGCGCGAACTTTTCCAGATCACGCTCGATTAAGTCTGCGACGCGCAGCAGAAAGCGGGAGCGCTCGGCTGCCGGTTTCTTTGACCAGTCACGAAACGCTTTCTCAGCTGCAGCGACTGCAAGATCAACATCATGCGCTTCGCTGTCCGCGACCTGCGAGTACGGTCTGCCAGTCGCCGGTTCGATGTTATCGAGATATTTCCCGCTGACCGGTTCGACGAATTCGCCGTTAATGAAGTTGCGGATACTAAAAAGCATTTGGGTCATACCAAGCTGCATGCAGAAATATCCAGAGATTGACTCGTTCGTCTCCCGACTCTCTCGCCGCCACCCTCGCTGCGCAACCGTCTATGTCTCTCGTCCCGCTCGCTTCATTCCTCGACTTCGCTCGGAATGACAAGGAAGGGATCGGTTCGACCAATTGGCCGTCGATAAAGTTGCGGACTTGGAGTCGCTCAGTGCGCATGCAATTGGAAAATAAACGCACACTGGAAGCTTCGCGAATTGCCAGGGCACATTGGGTTCCAATGAGACTGGCATTCGCACAGGGGACGCGTGCGTTCCCAGCCGCCCCGATACAGCAGCGTCAAAGGTCGAGAACACGAGGCGAATGGCCACACATCTATGGCTCTTAACGGTGTGCGTCAGATAAAATCCGCAGGCTCTATGGCTCTTAACGGTGTGCGTCAGATAAAATCCGCAGGCCTGCAGGATTGTTCTTGTCGAGAAGGGCAATTGTAATTAAAACTTTGGGCCAATGATGTCACGCAACAGTCTGGTCAGTGCGGTTCGGCCGCAAAAAACGCCTGCCTTTTGCCAAAACCTGCATGGCAACGCGGGCTAAACAGCCCGTATGAGTGTACCAAGTAATTCTATGACTACTCTCATTCGGTGCGAAGCGATCAGCACAAGTGAGCCTGAAACATTTGTGCCCAATTCGGAGAAATTAAAATGAATGAGAAAAATGCCATCACTAATATAACCGAAACAGGAAAACCTTCGGGCAGCAATCCTGCCAAAGTGTCTAGCCGCCGCAAGTTCTTAGGCCAGGTGGGCGCGGTACTGACGGGTGGCGCGGTGCTCGGCAAAGCCGCTCTTGCCTCGGCCCAGTCCGACAATACGGCCTTCGGAGATGGTATTAGTGGGCCGGGTCACGGCCATGATCCGCGGGTCAGACAGTCCTTTGCCCTCCGCCTCGAGGCGGCGACGAGGGATGCGCAGATTCCCGTTCCGCCGCACACCACCAACGGCGATGAAGCGCGCTATCCGGACAAGTCGGGCACGTATACCAAGGGCGTTCTGCAGGATGGGATCGGCCTGGTTAATCCCTTAGCTTTCGAGACTCTCCGGCACGCGATTGACACCGGTACTTTCGCCGCCTTTGAAAGTGTGATTCTCGGCGGAACCCGCACATTGAACGGACCGCTCGGGGGAAACGCTTTCTCCTTGGAAGGGTGCGATGACGTGCAGTTTGGGAACGCACGATCGCCTGCCAATCAAATAAGCCAGGTCGTGGTCCCACCCGCGCCGGCCCTCGCGAGCGCTGCCTACGGCGCGGAACTGGTGGAACTTTACTGGGCTTCGCTGCTCCGGGATGTCGCGTTTACCGATTACGCTTCAAATCCTACCGCCGCGCAGGCTGCGGCCGAGCTGGACACCATGCCCACGTACGCCGGCCCGAGGAATGGGTCGGGTCACGTCACGCCGGACCTATTGTTCCGCGGACGCTACCCGGGCGAAACCGTTGGACCTTACATGTCTCAGTTGCATCTCATCCCGACGTACTTCGGTACGCAGCCGATCAGCCAGCAGCTCGTTACCTACTTGGCGAATGTCGACTACATGAATGACGCGACGACTTACCAACAGGTCCAGAACGGCATTAACACCGGATTGCAGAACCAGGTCGATCCGCAGCTGCGCTATCTCCATAATGGCCGCGATCTTGGCGCATATACCCATTTGGACGTGCTTTTCCAAGCATACTTTACGGCATTCCTGGTGCTCAACACGATCGGCGCACCGCGGAACTCTGGTAATCCCTACGTCCGTTCCACTAAGCAGAACGGCTTCGGCACTTTCGGTGGTCCCGATGTCGCGGCCTCGCTCACGGCAGTCGCTCGCCTTGCCCTCAACAGCGTGTGGTATCAAAAATGGGCGATTCACCTCCGGCACCGTCCCGAGTCGGGCGGCGCGATTGTGCGACAGATTCTGACTGGCAATGGCGGGACGCTCCAGGGCCACGTGAACGACAACGTGCTCAACTCCCAGGCGGTGCAAAGCAGCTTCAATAGGTATGGGGATTATTTCCTTTCGCAGGCTTTCCCCGAAGGCTCGCCCACCCATCCGGCGTATCCTACCGGCCATGGCGTCGTCGCCGGCGCTTGCATCACCGTCCTAAAGTTCTTCTTCGACGGCAATTTCGTCATCCCCAATCCTGTAGTGCCTAGCGGCGATGGGCTTTCACTCCAACCCTACACGGGTGGAGATGCAGGACAAATCACGGTGAACGGCGAGTTGAACAAGATCGCGAACAACATCTCTTTTGGCCATGGAATCCATTCCGGCATCCATTGGCGCAGCGACACCTCCTCCTCCATCCAACTGGGCGAGGCCGTGGCAATCAACATGCTCCAGGGTCGGGCACGGTGCTACGCCGAGAGATTCACCGTTAGCCTGACCAAGATCGACGGAACCACCGCGACGATTTCCAATCAGTAACTGTTACAGTGCGCGACCCAGCAATGTGGCGATGAGGGAGCTATCCGCGACCTGTGAACACGGTTTCACAGTCGCCGGTTCAAGGTTGTCGAGATAGCGGCCGCCAATCGGCTCGACAAATCGGCCATTGATAAAGTTTTTGATCTGTGCTGCTTCGGCGTGCATGTGAGCCGGCAAGTGAGTTTAGTTGTAATCGTCGTAAATTTTCGGTTTCGCAGTTTGAATGTGTCGATCAATTAGCGCGCAGAATTCGTCGGTGTGCCAGTGTTTTCGTGTCGCCCACCACGTTTGAAACCCTGGATAGGCTACGGTGTCGGCGAGTGTGCGCTCATATCCGCGCCATAATCGCTTGTCGAGCGTTCCGTCTAAAACGCCGAGATAGAGACTATCGGCAAATCGCAAGAAACGCCCCAGATGCGCGCCAAACCTCAGCTTCGACGCGCCATCCAAGTGGTCGAACGATTGCAGAGCGCGAAGCCAGAGCGCAGCAAAGTCGGGATCGTTGACAAGGCTTTTATTCAAATCGCTCCAGTGCGTCGTCAAAACATTCATCGCTGCGCGCCGGCTTTCCTTGTTTTGGTTGCGGATTTGGGCGGCAAGATAAGTGATTGAAATGATGACCCCGACAGCGCCGAGCATCTGCCCTACCGCGCTAATCATCTCCCAGTTCATAGCTCTTACTTAGCGGCGACTCAACAATCCTAAATGCCGAACGTCGAGCATCCAACGCCCAATATCGGAAGAGAAGAACCGGTGAGGGAGGGATTCGAACCCTCGGTAGCCTTTTGGGCTACGGCGCTTTAGCAAAGCGCTGCTTTCAACCACTCAGCCACCTCACCAAAAACTTGGGGTGAGAATATCGCGAAGAATTGTCGATTGCCAACCTCAGCATTATTTCGTGGCGCAGGCAATCCTGCCTGCGAATATTTGAAATCTAAGCATGCGTCGACAGTGCACGCAGGATTGCCTGCATCACGCGGCTTAAATTGATTGGCGATGATCAGCGAGGAAGAAGCGCGAAAGAAGATTCTCGAGACGGTTCGGTCGTTGCTTTCACGACGATTGCCCCTTTCGCGGGCGCTCGGTTGTTTTGCGGCCGAAGATTATTTCGCGCGGCTGCCACTGCCCGCGTTCGACAATTCTGCGATGGACGGTTACGCGGTGGTCGCGAGCTCATGCGCAAGGGGCAAGCGGCTGCGCGTGACCGCCGAACAGCCGGCCGGTCGTGATAAGCAGCTCCACGTTTCTCCTGGCGAAGCGATCCGCGTCTTTACTGGCGCGCCGATATCGCAAGGCGCAGACGCGATTGTCATGCAGGAAGATGTAACGCGTGATGGTGACGAGATTGTCATAAATACAGAGGTTACAGCCGGCGAATTTATCAGGCGACGCGGCTGCGATCTTTCAGAGCGACAGAGGATACTGGCCAAAGGCGAACCACTTCGCGCGGCAACGATTGCTCTGTTGGCGTCGCAAGGCATCGGTGATTTGACGGTAGGCGGCGAGGTGAACGCTGCAATCCTTTCAACCGGTGACGAACTGGTGAAGCCGGGAGAGAAACCTGATCCCGGACAAATTTACGAGAGCAATTCGGCGTTGCTTCGCGCATTGCTCCACCGTTGCGGCGCGGCAGTAAACCTGGTGGAACATTGTCGCGACGAACACGGGTCGTTGAGCAAGGCGATCAAGCGCGGGATGAAAAATCACATTCTTATCATCACCGGCGGTGTTTCTGTGGGGGAACATGACTTGGTGAAGGAGGCGCTGCGTGATCTTGGAGCGCAAACCGACATATGGCGCGTCGCGATCAAACCGGGTAAACCATTCCTGTTTGGACGGATGCAGCAGAAACCCTCACCTCAATCCTCTCCCTCAGCGAGAGAGAGGCCGACGCGAAACGCCGGTCGAGGTTCTGTTCCGAATTCTGAGTGTTTGGTCTTTGGGCTGCCAGGGAATCCGGTATCCGCTTTCGTCACGTTTTTGCAATTCGTGCGACCCGCGATTCTGAAGATGATGGGGGCAATCAATCTCGATCTCCCCCAGCTGCCGGCGAGGTTGACCGTCGATCTCACGAACCAAGGCGATCGAGCGCATTACATTCGCGGGAAACTCGAACACGGAACGTTTTCTCCGGTAGGCCGTCAGGAATCGCACGCTCTTTTTGGATTGAGCCAATCGAATGCGTTGCTGCGGCTTGACCTCGGCCAGTCGTTGAAAGCGGACGAACTTGTTGATGTTCAAATCTGGGATTAGCGAGAGGTTCGCTTTGCATTTGGAGTGCGGTCCATGCTCGCTGGATCTGTGCTTTTGAAAGTAGTCCGGCAGCTGCCGGATCGCCGCCCTCCAAAGTCTCTTGAGCGGGTTTGACAGGTTATGCACGCATTTCTAGTTTAATCGCCTTGAATACGGGAACTGTTACCGCATCTACACGGAGTTCCATCGATCCAATTCGTGCTGATGCCGAACGGCTTTCCCACATCGTTTTGGAGATGCAGCGCTGCTTTGTGCTGCATCTGTGCAAGGAACTCGCGCCGGGCAACGTTTCCTTCCCGCAATTTTTTCTGCTTACTTATCTCGATCGAAAAGAAGTCCTCACCATGTCCGCAATTGCACAAAAGATGGGGCACACTACCGCGGCAGCAAGCGGTCTCGTGGCCCGCTTGGAGAATCTTGGCTACGTCATGCGCTCGATTGCGCTCGATGACCGCCGGAAAGTGATGGTCTGCATTACGCCGAAGGGTTCGGCTCTCGTCCGGCGGATCCGCGAGGAAATGGTTGGTAACCTGATGAAAATACTGAACCACCTCACGCCCGATGAACAGAAAGCCTGGCTGCAGATTTACAGCAAGATTTACGATTACTGCCAGTCGAAATGATTTTCATTTGTTTGCTGGCGGTGCTACCAAGGCGGAGCAAAACAACCAAAGCTAAATCCGGGCGCGGTGTTTCGCGCATCTAACCGCTATGCGAAATTTTATTCTTTCTCTGGGAATTCTTGCAACGTTCGGCCTCCTTTGCCCGTCAAGTTTTGGTGGCAGCGAAACGAGGTACGGCACCGGAACAGGTTCCGCCGGTAGGGTTCCCACTTTTACTCTGGATCAGGCAATCGTGACGGCGCTCCAACAGAATCCAACTCTCCTTAATGCGGAGCAGGAGATCAAACGCACCAAAGGCGTGATCATTCAGGTCCGTGCGCAGGCCCTGCCGCAGGTCAACGCGCGGGCGCAATTTGAATGGATTGACCCAAACCTAACTGGCGCCCGCATATTCGGAACAACAAGCACGACGACGGGGACGGGCACCACGACAGGCGCTGCTGGTGCTGCAGCCCTTATTGAGTCGCCGCGGTCGCAGGTCAGAGATGTTCAGCCACCACTGGCCGCTGCCTCACCGACACCACCTATTACAAATGTTCAGGGGAGTGATGTCTCTTACAGCATTAGCGTCCTTGGGTCGCAGCTGATTTTTAACGGCACCACTTTCAATGAGATCCGGGGCACTTTCTTCCAGCGCGACAGCGCCTACTTCGCGTTCCGGAATGTTCTGGATCAACTCATCGCGACCGTGAAAACGCAGTTCTACCAGATCGTGGTCAATCGAGAGCTCGTCAAGGTGAACGAGCAATCGGTGCATCTTCTGGAGAGTCAGTTAAAGGATCAGCAGAATCGTTTTGAAGCGGGAACTGTTCCGCGGTTCAACGTGTTGCAGGCAGAGGTGGCACTCTACAATCAACTTCCTCTACTGATTACCGCGCAAAACAACTTACGAATATCGAAGTTGACGCTAGCCAAGACCCTTGGTCTGTACTTCCAACCGCGACGCGGTGAAAATCCGCCCTTGGAAGTGGTGGGTGAAATGCCATACATGCCGCGATCCATTAACCTGGCCGATGCGATCGAGATGGGAAAGGAACGGCGACCGTTTCTCAAACAAGCGCGGGCAAACGTATTGAACCAGCTCCAACAAGTACGTGCGGCAGCAGGCCAGTGGCTCCCCACCATCACCACGACGGGCGGTGGCGAATGGGTGAGCTCGCCGATCAACTCCAGTTGGCATGATATTTCGAAAGGCTGGCTCGCACTGGTCCAGGGCAGCGTGCCAATCTGGGACAGCGGCGCGATCGCTGGCCAGGTCATACAACAGCGCGCCCTTCTTTCGGAAACCAAGATCACCTATGATGACGACGTTCGGCAGGTGGAACTGGAAATTCAACAAGCCTACTCAAATCTGCAGCAGAACGAGGAGCTGGTTAAAAGCCAGGAGAAAAACGTCGAGCTCGCCGACGAAGCGTTGCGTCTGGCGAAGGCGCGGAACGAGGAGCTGGTTAAAAGCCAGGAGAAAAACGTCGAGCTGGCCGACGAAGCGTTGCGTTTGGCGAAGGCGCGCCTCGATGCCGGTGCGGGTGTTCAGTTGGATGTACTTAACGCGCAGGTACAATTACTCACCGCGCAATCGACGCGTTTGCAGGCCCTCTTTGGATACAATTCGTCGTTGGCAGAGTTCGACCGGGCCACAGGCGCGCAGAGCACGTACCACGAAATGTTCGCTAACCTCGCGCCGCGCGCCACGAAAACAAAGACTTATTACACCGGCAGTGGCGTCGACGCCGAAGGAAAGCCAAAACAGGCGGAGGATACCGTGGTGCGGACTTCGATCCGAAGATCCCGAACTTCTGATTCCAAATAAGCTCAAGGCCGAAATTCCAAGCTTTGGAGAAGGCTTAAATTTTCCATAAGGCGGATGCCTTCCCCAGTGTCATGTTGAGCGGAGCGAAACATCTCAGGTCAACGCTTTCGGGAGCACGGAAAAACAACAGAAATCCTTCGCTCCGCTCAGGATGACAACTGAGCGTTGGAGCTTCTCTGGATGTTAGAGGGTTGGGTTTTGGAGCTTAAATGATGGATTTGCCCTTTGAGCAATTTCCCGCGCTCAGCGCGGTTGGAATCTGTCCCCACGTTTTCACGCAACGAATTCCCGGTATCGACGTTTTGCATGAAAAAGCCGAAGTGTTAAAACGGCTCGGCGCCGCTCATCGCGAAATTCGAAATGCAATTGGCATCGGCGATTGGCCGCTATTCACAGCCCAACAAATTCACGGAAACAAGATCACAGTTGTCGATTTGCCGATGCTACTCCAGGCTTGTTCTCCTCGCCTCTCCTCTTCGGAAAGGGGAGAGGACGAAGGTGAGAGGTTCCAACGGACCAGCCGCGAATCAACCCTCATCCTCCCCCTCTCCCTTGGAAAAGGAGAGGCGACCCAAGCAACGCGTGATCACGCAAAAGTTTCGGCAAGTAACAAGATGCCGGAAAAATACGGAAACGAATTTCCCGGCTGCGACGGTCTTATCACGAACCAGCGTCGTGTGGCACTGGGTATCTACGTCGCTGACTGTTGTGCAGTTTATATCATTGATCCCAAAACGCCTGCAATCGGCCTCGTGCATTCCGGACGGAAAGGTACCGAGCTTGCCGTTGTCACGAATGCGATCAACCAAATGGTTCACTGCTTCAGCTCCGATCCCGCGAACATGATCATCCAACTCAGCCCGTGCATTCGCCCGCCCCACTACGAAATCGATTTTGCGGCGGAAATTATGCGGCAATGTCGAGCGTTCGGCGTAAAAGAAATTCACGACTCCGGCATCTGCACCGCCTGTGATCTGGATCGGTACTATTCCTATCGCGCTGAGAAAGGAAAAACCGGCCGAATGCTTGCGTTAATTGGGCTCATGTGAAGCAGACAATCCTGTCTGCTGTTTGAACGCCTCGCAGGCAGGACTGCCTGCGTCACGAACGCGTGCTTCGCCAGCGCCCCTCGAGCAGTCGGCTGCGGTAATTCTTCAGTGGCTCCGAAAAACTGTCGTCAATTGAACTACAAGAAATGTACGCCTTCGTTACGAAAATTCGTGTAATGCCCGCTCGACCCCGCGTTTGAGTGGACAGATGCCGCGTTTTTTTGCGTTCGCGACAAAATCCAGGAATTCGCGCGCCGGTGCACCGAATTTCATCGTCGCCGCTTTTTTAAGAGCCTGCGATATGTTTAGTCCGGTCGTGTAAACGAGCTTAAATGCTGTTTTGATTTCTTCTCGATCCCTTGCGCTAAATCCGGAATGCTGTTTTGATTTCTTCTCGATCCCTTGCGCTAAATCCGGTTCGACGAAGCCCAACCACATTCACTCCAAAAACCGAATTGCGCTCCGCGGCGATGACGAATGGCGGCAGGTCTTTGCCAAAGGCGGAACTGCCTTGTACCATCACAAGTCGGCCGATGTGCATGAATTGGTGAAAGGTCGAACCGCCGCCGAGAAATGCGCCGTCATCCACGCGCACGTAGCCAGCCAGCAAACAATTGTTCGCGATGGTGACATTATTTCCAATGACGCAATTATGCCCGACATGCGCTGCGGCCATGAGGAAATTCTTATCGCCGATTTTTGTGGCAGTGCCCTCGGCGGTGCCGCGATGAATCGTGCAGTACTCGCGGATGACGTTGTCGTTTCCGATCTTCACCATCGTTTTGCGTTCCAGTGAAAACGAAACGTCCTGCGGCGGCGCGCCAATGACCGCGCCGTGGCCGATGAAATTTCTGGTGCCGATTTCGACTTCGCCTTCGATCACGGCGTGTGATTGAACGATGGTTTTTTCACCAATAACAGCCTGCGGTCCAACTATCGAGAACGGTCCGATCTCTACATCAGCACCGATTTGCGCATCTGGATTGACAAGAGCAGTGGGATGAATCGTCGCGTGCGTCATGTGGGCTGCGTATTTCGGGGACCACACGCGTCTCGCGTGTTGGCGAACGCGTCCTCGCGGTCGCGGACTTTCCGTTGCGACTTCACTCGGTGGCAAGCGCTGCACGAAAAAAGACTGTTTCGGCGCGACGCCGAAACCAGCACGCGAGACGCGTGCGCTCCCCAGAACGCATGCTTGCTTGAAAATCTCGCGGTCACAACACGCCGGCCTCCTTGAAACTGAAATAGCCCGGATTCCCTTCCGATGGCGCGCCGATGATGATATGATCAAGCAGTTTGATTTGTAAAAGTTCGGCGGCTTCGGCCAGACGTCGCGTGAGGCTGTGATCGGTTTGGCTCGGCGAAGCGTCGCCGGAGGGATGATTGTGCACGACAATCACTGCGTGAGCCGAATACGTGAGCGCTGGACGAAAAATCTCGCGCGGATGCGCGATGCTCTCGTTCAGGCTGCCGAGCGAAACCGTTTCGACGCGCTTCAACCGGTAACGCGTGTCCAGCAAAACAACGCGAAGCGACTCGGTCTGCAGCATCCGCATTTCGTCGCCGAGTAATTTGTGGATCAATTCCGGCGAATCGAGTTTCTGTTGGAACATTGGTTCCTGGGCGAAACGTTTTCCGAGATTGAACGCGGCTACGAGTTCCAAAGCTTTGGCCTGTCCGATTCCCTTGATTTCATTGAGTTCCTGCACCGAACAACGGCTTAACTCTGCGAACGATTTGTATTTGTCGAGCAGTTCGCGAGCGACCTCCACTACATTCGTTCCGCGGCGACCAGTGCGCAGCAGAATCGCGATCAATTCCGCGTTACTCAGTGCATCCGGGCCATGCGCGAGTAGTTTTTCCCGCGGCCGCTCGTCCTCCGGCATTTCTCGGATTTTAAGCTGGGCCATAAATCAGAGTGGGAGCGGCCTTAGCGCCGCGATCGGAGGTTGCCAAGAGTCGGGACATCAAAGTCCCTTCCACATTTCGTCACACGCGAAGTTGGTCGAACATCTCACACAGCGCGTCACCCAGCGAGAATAATGCATCGGCATAGGCATTCGATGCGATTCCATCCAGCGTGCATTGCGCTTCGCGAATCAGAGCGCTGCCGGCTGCGATTGATTCGTTTAGCGCTCCGTTCGTCGCGCCGTTCTTCAGGAGCTCAATCATCTCCTCGATTCGTTCGTCGAGGATAAGCTGGCAACAGCGTTCCCTTTCAAACTCCGAGGCGGAGCGGAGAAAGATTAAAACCGGCAGGGTAAACTTTCCCTTGCGCAAGTCGGTCCCGAGCGTTTTGCCCGTCACGCTCTCGCTGCCGGCAATATCGATGCAATCATCATAAATCTGATAGGCCGTCCCAACCTGAGTTCCGAAGTTTTTGAATATCTCAATCACGTTCGAGTCGGCTTCACTGGTGACTGCGGCCAATTCCGCTGCCGTCGAAAAAAGCGAGCCGGTCTTCATCTCTACGATCCGAAGGTAATCCTGCACGGTTAGGTTCAGATCGAACCGGCGCTGCGTCTGGATCATTTCACCAGAGCAAACGATTGCGGCCGTGCGCGCAATCGCGCGACCGATATCTGCGTTCTCGAAATTTGTCGATAGCGTAAGCGCGTGCGCAAAGAGACAGTCGCCGAGTAAAACGCTGAGCGAATTTCCCCAGCGAGCGTTCGCGGTGGGCTGTGCGCGGCGTCGCTCTGCTTCATCCATCACGTCATCGTGCACGAGGGTGGCGATGTGGATGAGCTCAACGATCACGGCTAGATCGACGTGGTTCGAGCTGATCTTGCCCGTGGCGCCGCCAGCGAGAAGCGCCAGAATTGGCCGAAGGCGTTTGCCGCGACCGCCGACTGCATAGACGACATAGCCCTCCAGCGCTGGATCAAATGCCGCCGCCTGTTGTGCAATTCGGATCTCTACTTCTTCGAGATGCGGCTGAACCAACCGCGCCACTTCAGCCAGCGAACTGGCAGGCGGAGCGAAAGCCGCAAGACCAGTCCGCCTCGGGCGTGAGTGCGCAGTGGATTCCACGAGGCGAGAATAGCGGCGCGGGTTCTAGCTTGTCAAAGCTTCGCGCCGTAAATTTTCCGCGAGCGCGCCGCATCTTGCGTGTTTTCGTCAGCATGTCACCAATGAGTGGGAGCGTACGGCGCCAAATCAAACGCTGTCGGCTGGACGCCGCCCTACATCAACATTTACGTAACCACCCTTCGGCTCCGTACTTTTGTGCGGCAATTTCTTGCGCCCGGCATCGAACGGCTTTCGGCAAACTCTGCGACTGGCAATTGTTCGACAATTCTGCGGCAAATCGTTCCGATAAGCCGTTCTCAAGATCGACCCCTTGAATGCTGCCTTGTTGCAACAATCCGCGACGTGTTCGGCGTTGCGCCGCACCCGCGATCTTGCGACCATCGACCATCACGTCCGCGCGCACCGGGTTCGCAAAGCAATTGTAGCCGCCCGCGCTGAAGGCCGTTCGCATGGCATCCGCAGTGCGGCCGGAGTCACCGCCCCCGGCTACAACCGCGCGTTTCCCATTGCCCTCCAAAGCATCACACAAGGCGCGATGAACTTTTTCGTAGATCGCCATCGATGATTCCGAGAAGGCTGTATGGGTGGCGGGAATTACAATCGAATAGGTGAGATCATCTCCGTGAAAAACGATTCCGCCGCCCGTCCAGCGCCGGACCAAATCGCGCTCACCCGCGTAACACGCCACATGAGCAAATTTTCCAAAATAGCCGAACGAAAGAGCAGGGGCGTGCCAGCGGTAAAACCGGATGGATGGCACCGCCGCGTAATCGAGAAGAGCTTCGTCTATGGCCATGTTCATCGCCGCCGAATGCGCAGCGCCGTCATGATAAACGTTGAGCGCGTTGAAGAGGCGATTTGTCATATCGAACAAAGTCGAGACATCTCTAGCCGATTCGGAAATATCAAGAGATTCCTCGACTTCGCTCGGAATGACAATTACGTGTAAAGCTCGTCGAAAATTTTTGCGACGGCTTCTCGCGGATTTCGGTGCGCGGTAATTGGACGGCCAATCCCGATATAATCTGCGCCTGCTTCGAGTGCCTCGCGCGGTGTCATGAACCGCTTTTGGTCGCCCGGTTCCGCCCAGCGTGGACGAATTCCCTGGACCGCGATTTTGATTTTGTCGCCGAATTCACTGCGAAGAGTTTTGATTTCGTGTGGGCTCGCCACAAGTCCATCGATGCCTCCTTCGATACCTAGCCCAGCCAGGCGCAAGACCTGATCGACGACTTTGTCGGCGATCCCAATTTCGCGCAGTGTCTGTTCCGTCGCGCTTGTCAGAACAGTCACCCCAAGGATCACTATGTCGTTAGCGCGAGCGTCAGTGGCGGCGCGGATCATTTCGCTCCCACCGCTCAAGTGAATGGTAAGCAGGTGCACACCGAGATGATTCGCGGATTTGACTGCTCCTGCCACCGTGTTCGGAATATCGTAGAGTTTCAGATCGAGCCAGACCTTGGAGCCGGTGGCTAAGACGGCGCGGACGATTTCCGGACCTTCGGCTGTGTAAAGTTGGAGTCCGATTTTGAAAAAAGAAATCTGGTCGCGCAGTTGGTCGACCAGAGCCAGCGCTTCGTTTGACGACGGTACGTCGAGTGCAACGATAATTTTATCGGCAGTTTTTGTCATCCCGAGCGGAGTCGAGCGATCCCGCGGCACTAGCTTTGACTGGCAACACGGGATGTCTCGACTACGCTCGACATGACGATATATGCAAGTGCTCGCGCCTGCGAAGATCAATCTTTCGCTGAAAATCCTTGGACGGCGCAGCGACGGTTTTCACGAAATCGACACGCTAATGGCGCCGATTTCACTTTGCGACGAGATCAGAATCGAAAGGAGCGAGAAAGAGGGAATCGAGTTTCACTGTGATGACGCGTCTGTGCCGCAAGGCGACGACAATCTGATCGTTCGTGCAGCGAAAGTTTTTTTTGCGGCAACAAAGTTGAAGCCGGCGGTCTGCGTCGATCTCCAGAAGAAAATTCCCCACGGTGCGGGTCTTGGTGGAGGAAGCAGCGATGCGGCTTCGATGCTACTGGCGCTCAACGAACTGTTCGAGACCAACTTGCCGCGCGAAGCGCTGTCGAAAATAGCGGAAACAATCGGATCAGACATTCCATTTTTTATTTTCCAGTCCGCCGCAGCTTGTAAGGGACGCGGCGAACTGGTCACGGCCCTAAAGCTACGGCAAAGCCTATCGCTGCTATTGCTCAAACCGGGCTTTTCCGTTTCGACTTCCTGGGCATATCACCATTGGCGAGGCTCGCGAGAAATTCCAAGAGTCTCTTACGCAGTTCAAGAATTCGGGGGCCAGACTTTCGTCAATGCCCTCGAGCGTCCGGTTTTTGAAAAGTTTGTTTTTCTCGCGCAGTTGAAGATGTGGTTGCTTAAGCAACCGGAAGTTGGCGCAGCGCTAATGTCTGGTTCTGGCTCGGCAACGTTCGCAGTGCTGCGCGAGGATACAGAGGCCGATCATATAACTGAGCGTGCGAAGTCAGAGCTCGATCCGGAATTGTGGACATGCGCTTGTGAGACGATCGGATAGCGCGCGCATCTCACATGCTGGTTTCGGCGTTGCGCTGAAACATTTTTTTTGACTTCCGCGAGCGGTGCGGATGAGCGAACCAAAGGAAAGTTCGCGATCGCTAGGATGCGCTCGCCAGCACGCGAGAGGCATGCGCTACCCAGACTTCGCGAATGCACGCGAGGTTATTCGCCCAAGCGCTGGCGTAATTGTGCTCGCGCGTACTCGCGATTTAGTTTCGCAATCAAACTGGCGCTGATCTCGGCGGGGCACACGGCTTCGCATTCGTAAGTGTTAGTGCAATTGCCGAAACCCTCCGCATCCATCACGCGAACCATTTTCAACGCACGACTTTCCCGCTCCGGATGTCCCTGTGGCAGGAACGCAAGGTGCGAGACTTTCGCGGAAGTGAAGAGCATCGCCGACCCGTTTGGACACGCCGCGGCGCACGCGCCGCAGCCGATGCAGGCCGCGGCTTCCATGGCCAGGTCGGCATCGTGCCTGGGAATCGGGATCGAATTCGCTTCCGGTGCAGATCCGGCGCGGGCACTGACGAACCCACCGGCTTGCACAATGCGGTCCAACGAGCTTCGATCGATCACGAGATCTTTGACGAGGGGAAAAGCGCCAACGCGGAATGGCTCGACTGTGATCGTGGCGCCGTCTCGAAATTTTCTCATGTAAAGCTCGCATACCGCGGCCGGATGATCGGGACCGTGAGCTTCGCCGTTAATCGTGAGCGAGCACGTACCGCAAATTCCTTCGCGGCAATCGGAATCGAATGCGATTGGCTCCTCGCCGCGTCCGACCAATTTCTCGTTAAGGATATCGAGCATCTCGAGGAACGACGTGTGCGGTGAGATGTCGCGTACTTCGTAATCCACCAGCTTGCCGGGCGATCTGGCGTCCTTCTGCCGCCAGATTTTGAGGTGAAAGTTCATCTTTTCACGTCATCCTGAGCGGAAGCGAAGTCGCAGGATCCCGTGGCGGTACCCCAGGATTTCGCAACGGGATTCCTCGACTTCGCTCGGAATGACAGGCGGGTAGTCATTTATAGCTTCTCTGTGTTAGATGCACCGTCTCGAAATGCAGCGGTTCCCGATGAAGTTTCGGCGATTGCCCGTCGCCTTGAAATTCCCACGCGTACACCGCAGCGTGACGTTCATCGTCACGTAGTGCCTCGCCATCAGGGGTTTGGTGTTCCTCGCGAAAATGCCCGCCAGCCGATTCGTCGCGCTTAAGCGCGTCCGTACACATCAGCTCAGCAAATTCGAGAAAATCGGCGACGCGCCCGGCGCGTTCCAGGGACTGGTTAAAATCTTCGTCGCCGCCCAGGACACGCACCTCGCGCCAGAATTGTTTTCGCAGTTCGGGAATTTTTTCGAGCGCTTCGCGTAACCCTTTTTCGTGACGCGACATCCCGCATTTATCCCAGAGAAGAAGACCGAGTTCTCGGTGAAACGAATCGAGCGAACGGGTTCCATTGACTTTCAGGAGTTTCTCAATCCTGGCGTGAACATCTTCTTCTGCTTCTTGAAACTCCGGAGAATCCGGCGATGGCCGTTTTCCCATTTGACCGGCGAGATAATTTGGAAGCGTGTTAGGCAAAACGAAGTAACCGTCAGCCAGGCCTTGCATCAGCGCGCTGGCTCCGAGGCGGTTGGCGCCGTGATCGGAAAAATTCGCTTCACCGATAACAAACAAACCCGACACGTTGCTCATCAGGTCGTAATCGACCCAAAGGCCGCCCATCGTGTAGTGGACGGCGGGATAAATCCGCATCGGTATCTTGTAGGCATTTTCGCCAGTGATCTTTTCGTACACTTCGAACAGGTTTCCGTAGCGTTCGCGAATCACATCTTCGCCCAGACGTTTAATTGCATCAGCAAAATCGAGGTAGACGCCGCGTCCGCCAGGACCGACCCCGCGACCCTCGTCGCAAACTTGCTTCGCTGCGCGTGATGAAATGTCCCTCGGCGCAAGGTTTCCGTAGCTCGGATATTTTCGCTCGCCCATCGTGTAGTGGACGGCGGGATAAATCCGCATCGGCACTTTGTACGCATTTTCGCCGGTAATCTTTTCATAAACTTCAAACAAATTTCCGTAGCGTTCGCGAATCACATCTTCGCCCAGACGTTTAATTGCATCGGCAAAATCGAGGTAGACGCCGCGTCCGCCAGGACCGACCCCGCGACCCTCGTCGCAAACTTGCTTCGCTGCGCGTGATGAAATGTCCCTCGGCGCAAGGTTTCCGTAGCTCGGATATTTTCGCTCGAGATAATAATCCCGATCTGCTTCGGGAATTTCGCCCGGCGGTTTGTCGCGGTCTTCCTTGCGTTTAGGCACCCAGACGCGCCCGTCGTTCCGCAGCGACTCGGACATCAGCGTGAGCTTGGATTGGTAGTCGCCGCTAACCGGGATGCACGTAGGATGAATTTGCGTGAATGCTGGATTGGCAAAAAGCGCACCCCGCTTGTAAGCGCGATATGTGGCTGTGACATTGCAGCCGCGGGCGTTCGTGGAGAGATAAAACACGTTGCCGTATCCGCCGGTAGCGAGCACGACGGCGTCCGCCGCGTGTCTCTCGATTTTTCCTGAGCGCAGGCTGCGCGCGATGATTCCCTTTGCATGTCCATCCGCGATCACCAGATCGAGCATCTCCGTCTGAGGGAACATCTGCACAGTGCCGCCGGCAATTTGGCGGCAGAGCGCCTGATAACAACCCAGCAAAAGTTGCTGGCCGGTCTGACCGCGTGCGTAAAAGGTCCGTGATACCTGGGCGCCCCCAAAAGAGCGGTTGGCGAGTAGCCCGCTGTACTCACGCGCGAAGGGCACGCCCTGCGCAACGCATTGATCGATGATGTTGTTGCTGATCTCCGCGAGCCGATAAACGTTCGCTTCGCGGGACCTGAAGTCGCCGCCTTTGATCGTGTCATGGAACAGGCGGTAAACGCTGTCGCCATCGTTCTGATAATTTTTCGCCGCGTTGATTCCGCCTTGGGCTGCAATCGAATGCGCGCGCCTCGGCGAATCCTGAAAACAAAAACATTTCACCCGATAACCCAGCTCTCCCAGAGTCGCCGCGGCCGAACCACCGGCCAGGCCGCTGCCGACGACGATGACATCAAACTGTCGGCGGTTGTTCGGATTCACCAACCGCATGTGGTCTCGGTGGCTGCGCCATTTTTGCGCGAGAGGCCCCGGCGGAATTTTTGCGTCCAACGTCCCAATCATAACTGTTTTGGTAGTAAATCCTCGCCCAAGACAAAGGCTAGCGCACTAAAAGCGACGCGAGGACGCGCGCGCACTCCAAAAGCTTCGCGAAACAAAGCAGACATCGTTCGTCAATTTCGCACGAAGTGCTTTAGGAGTGCGAGGCGTCTTCGCATCGCTTTCATTCTCGTAGTCTTTACTCTCTGCCGAGGCATTCGCTGTTCGGCATTCGGGCTTCGTGCTTCTTTCATCATTTGACATTCGTGCTTCGTAATTCTGCCGTTCACAGCTGTTGCGTCGGCTTAATGAGGCCAAGCAGGATGGCGATAGGTATCGAGGTGTAGCCAGCAAACAGAAGCCACGCAAAGATTCGACCGCCCTGCGCCAGACGCGGCGTCAGTTTCTTGTCGTTTAATCCGAGCGATTGAAAAAAGCTGGACGATCCGTGGCTCAGATGCAGTGCCAGCAAAAACAGGCCGAGCACGTAAAAGCCAGACACGAAGTAATTTTGAAAGCCGTAAACCATCATCGAATAGACATCGTAGTGGCCGAGCGGGTCCGCTTT
>Ga0193721_1000172_pt1 | contig 19270 bp, 19 predicted proteins | sample U2s2metaG_FD_145078 | JGI IMG/M metagenome (GOLD analysis project Ga0193721, IMG submission 145078) | Soil microbial communities from a riparian zone of the East river system, Colorado, United States - U2s2 | ecosystem: Environmental > Terrestrial > Soil > Riparian zone | place: USA: East River...
CGCTGAATATTTCGGAAGGGAATGGGAAATTTTCTGCCAAGGATCGAGCCCGATTTTTCGAAGTGGCTCGTGGATCGGCGCTTGAGTGCGCAGCGTGTCTGGATGTGCTCTTAGTCCGGAAGCCTGCAAAGGAGGAGCAGGTTGTTTTTTCGAAAGAAAGGCTCGCGCGAATCGTACAGATGCTAATTGGATTACTTCGAAAATTCTCTGAGCGGGCGGATGTTCTGCGCGAAGAAGAACCAGGATACTCAATCGATCACGATTACGATCACGAGCAGGAGCACGAGAAGAAATGACGAAGCTCTCACTTCGTGATCTCGATGTACGCGGAAAACGCGTGTTGGTTCGAGTGGATTTCAACGTGCCCACGGAACTGCGCGGTGGCAAGGTCCGTATCACCGACGATACACGAATTCGCGAAAGCCTGCCCACGATCAACTATCTGCGAGAGCACGGCGCCAAAACGATCTTGATGTCGCATTTTGGCCGGCCCAAGGGGAAGCCAGTTGAAAAATATTCGCTTCGTTCCATCGGCGATTACTTGCACTCGCTCATCCACCACCCGGTCATTTTCAGTCACGACACGATTGGTGAGGTGCCAGAGAAAATTGTCGAACATATGCACGACGGCGACGTTGCTCTCCTTGAGAACTTGAGGTTCCAACCCGGGGAAGAAGCGAACGATCCGAATTTTGCCAAAGCACTCGCCAGTCTCGGCGATCTTTACGTCAACGATGCGTTTGGCGCCGCTCATCGCGCGCACGCCTCCACGGTCGGGATCACAAAATTTGTGGATAAGTCGGCCATGGGTTTTCTGATGGAAAAAGAGTTGAAACACTTGCGTGAGGGCCTTGAGAATCCGGCGAAGCCTTTCGTTGTCATCTTGGGCGGCTCCAAGGTCTCCGATAAAATCGGCGTTTTGAAGGCGCTAATGGAAAAGGCGAATGTCATTTTGATTGGTGGCGCAATGGCGAACACGTTTCTAAAGGCGGAGGGGGTTCCGGTCGGCGCAAGCAAAGTCGAATCGGACAAGCTCGATCTTGCGCGCGAGCTTCTCGAGATGGCGAAGAAACGCGGCGTGAAATTCTTGGTTCCCATCGACGCTGTGGAAGCAGATGAAATTCGGCCTGGCGCGAACATGCGAAATACAAGCCGGCTCTCGCCGCAGCATGGGATTAGTGATGGATGGCAGGCAGTCGATATCGGCGCTGCGACGATTGCCCTTTACCAGGAAGAAATTGCCAAGGCTGAAACGATTCTGTGGAACGGACCGCTCGGCGTTTTCGAAATTCCTGAGTTCGGCGAGGGAACAATTGCTATCGCAGAAGCGCTTGCACAATCGGGCGCGACGACGATCATCGGCGGCGGAGATTCTGTGACCGCTGTGAAACAAGCGGGACTTGCCGGCAAAATGACGTTTATCTCTACCGGTGGCGGCGCATCGCTGGAGTTATTGGAAGGCAAGGAGCTGCCTGGCGTCGCGGCGTTAAGCGACAGGAAATAAGCTGTGCCAGTCCGCGAGCCTGTTTCGAAGGTTCACGTTGAACCTCCGGCGCCGTGTGAACCGACCAGCGGCAAGACTGTTATCCGGGCACTGACCAATACCGCCATTGGTGCAACCGCATTCCTTCTAAGCTGCATCGGTCTGCGTGCGATCCTGCCGTTTCCAGAAATCGACGGCGGGGTTTCCCAAAAATTCCGATTTTTCGCCGCGCACAAGGACGAATTTGATACACTCTTTATTGGATCGAGCCGCGTCTATTTTCAGATCTCACCCGCTATTTTTGATCGCGTCACACGTGAGAGCGGGATGCCGACGGATAGCTTCAACTTCGGCGTTGGCGGCATGTATTTGCCGGAAACCGCTTATTTGCTTGAGCAGATCTTAAACCTGAAGCCGCGCAATTTGAGATGGGTTTTCATTGAATACGATGAATTGCAAACGAAGTGGTCTCCCGAGAACCAGACCAGCCGACGTGCGCTCTATTGGGCGGACTGGAAGCGGGTATCGCTCCTTTTACGGAAACTTACCGATGCCGGCACTGATCCGCTTTGGCTGCCGGATCCCGCAAAACTTCGCGACATTATCCTGCGCCAAAACGACGAGAAAAGCACGCGCAGTCTCCTGACATTTTATGCGGGGCAGTTTGAAGAAAATTACACCAACATCGCAAGAGCGGGTGATGTTCTGGGCCATTTCTTGGGTCCCGACACAAAGGAACGTCGCGCAAGCTACCTTGGCGCAGCCAGCGATGGCTACGTGACCAGACCGAATCAAATGTCTCCCAGCCAGCCCGCAGCCTATGAGCGTGCGCTTGCTGCCGCGATGGCACAAACCGGCACTCGTCCCCTTTCACCTTATGCGATGGAAGCCTACCGGCAGTGCGCGCAGGAAGTCAGGAATATTGGAGCGGTGCCAATCTTCTTGATCACGCCAAGCACGACGGAAATTAACGTCGCCGCCGAAACTACCGAGCTGACAGGCGTTGTGATGGCTTTTAATAATCCTCAAGCTTATCCGAACCTCTTTCGCAGCAGCGCACGTCGCGACGGGCAACATCTAACAAAATCCGGAGCGGAAGAATTCACGCGTATTCTGGCAACGAATTTCGTCGGGCTTGCGCGAGCGGGCAACATCAAGTGAACAGATCAATCCTTCGCGATTTAAGAGCGCATTGCTCAAACGGAAGACAGGCACCTTGCCTGTCATGGCAGACGGGCCTCTGGCCTGTCGTTGGGCAAACAGGCGGGGCGCCCGTTTGCCATGACAGCCTAGAAGGCTGCCTTCCATTTTTCGGCAGCGCGACCTTAACTTCGCATTCCATTCCCAGCTCGAATGTCTTTCGTTGAATTTCGCTTCCTCTGGTTTTTTCTCGTCGTGTTCATCGTCTACTGGGCGATGCGCAACAACGCCGCGCGAAAGGTATGGCTTCTCCTCTGCAGCTACGCTTTTTATGCGGCCTGGAATTGGAAATTTACAGCTTTGGTCCTCGGATCGACGACGGTGGATTACATCGTCGGACAAATGCTCGGACGTAGCGAAAATCCGGGACGGCGGCGCTTCTGGATTGCCGCGAGTGTGTGCGTCAACCTAGGCGTCCTGGGCTTTTTCAAATACTTTAACTTTTTCATTTCCTCGGCGTCCGGGTTTCTGGCTTGGTTCGGTCTACCGGCGAGCGTCAGCACGCTCAACATCATTCTGCCGGTCGGCATCAGCTTCTACACGTTTCACTCGATGAGCTACACGATCGACGTGTACCGCGGGAAGCAGCGTCCCATCTCGAATTTTGTCGATCTTTCGTTGTTCGTCAGTTTTTTCCCGCCTCTGGTAGCGGGACCGATTGTCCGTGCCGTGTACTTTCTGCCGCAGCTGGTGTCGGCCAAGAAGTTTTCCGATGTCGATGTGCGGGGGGCGGTGATGCTGTTCCTGGCGGGATTTATTAAGAAGGCCTGCATCGCCGATGGAGTCGCGCCGACCGTCGATCGCTACTTCGCTCATCCGGCGACCTTCACAGCAACGAGTGCGTGGATTGGCGTGCTGTTCTACGCAATCCAGATTTACTGCGACTTCTCCGGATACACAGACATGGCCATCGCGGCTGCCCGGCTGCTTGGGTATCAATTACCGAACAACTTTCAGTTTCCATATTTTGCCCGGAACGTCTCTGACTTCTGGCGGCGCTGGCACATTAGTCTCTCGAGCTGGCTCCGCGATTATCTCTACATTCCACTCGGTGGAAATCGCGGCTCGCGCGGGTTTGCTTACCGCAATGTCATGATCACGATGCTCCTCGGCGGCCTATGGCACGGAGCTGCGTGGACGTTTGTTATCTGGGGCGCGTTACATGGAACCGCGCTCCTCATTCATCGCGAGTGGATCCGCCTTACCGAGGGTCTCAAGTGGGCTGCTCGTGCGATGCGCTGGCTTGCGTGGCCCATTACGATCTATGCGGTATGCGTTGCCTGGATTTTTTTCCGAGCGCATGACCTCAGTAGTGCGGGAACAATACTAAAGCAGTTCACCCTGTTTCACGGCGGTGGTAACGAACATTTCCACCGCTGGTTCCTCTTCCTGATTGGCGCACTTGTCTTAATCCATTGGCTCAATTCTCGCCGATGGTTCGGAGAATTTTGGCGAAAATGGCCTGCCTCAGTCTTCGCAGCGGCTTATGGTTGCACTTTTGCGGTCGTCCTTTTATTTGTTCCGCCCCACTACACGCCCTTCATATATTTTCAGTTCTGAGCCCGTAGCCAGGAATCAAATCACATGAGAAAAAAAATTGTCGCCGCTAATTGGAAGATGAACATGACGCAGGCGGAGTCGGCGCGATTTGTCGAGTCGATGCTGCTGGATCTGGGGGACATCACCGATGTGGAAGTCGTGATCGTCCCGCCTTTCACAGCGATTGCAAAAGTGATGGAAGCACTCGGCAAGGCGCAAAATATAAAGGTGGGCGCGCAAAATATGTATTGGGAGAAGAACGGCCCATTCACCGGCGAAATCAGCGCTGCGCTGCTGCGCGATTTGTTTGTGCATTACGTCGTGCTCGGACACAGCGAACGCCGCACTTTATTTGGCGAGACTGACGAAATCGTGAATCGCAAGGTGCGCGCCGCACATGAGGCGACCCTGCGTCCCATCGTTTGTGTTGGGGAAACGCTCCAGCAGCGGGACAGAGGCAACGTTGACAAAATATTATCGATACAACTACGTGGCAGTCTCGCTGGTTTGGGTCCAAAGGAATTGCAGGAAACAGTGATTGCCTATGAGCCGGTCTGGGCCATCGGCACCGGCCGCAATGCGACGCCCGCTCAAGCGCAGGAAGCCCACGCGTTCATTCGCCACACTTTGCATCAAATGGCTGACGACACGACAGCCGAGCGGATGCGCATTCAGTACGGCGGCAGCGTGAAACCGGAGAACGCGCGCGAACTCATGGCCCAACCAGATATCGACGGCGCTCTGGTTGGCGGCGCCAGCCTTGATCCGCGCAGCTTCGTGGAAATCGTCAAAGCCGCGCAAGACCGGTAGGGCGCGACCGCCAGGCGCGGTACGAGGCTCGCAATTTTCCTGTAGAGGCGTTTGTGTCAAACGCCTGCTTTACCAACCGGAACTCTTTGTCCATTTACTTTTTGGGGAAAGGTTCCAGCGGTAAGTTTGATGTGGTTGAATGAAGCGCACGTTTTTTATCGTCGGCCCAACTGCAGCGGGGAAATCAGAACTGGCAGCCGACGTCGCGCACGAAATTGGCGCGGAAATTGTTAGTGCCGACGCGTTTCAAGTTTATCGCGGGCTCGATCGCCTTACAGCCAAACCAGACGCTTCGACGCTGGCCAGGGCTCCGCATCATTTGATTGGCACAACGCCTCTCCACGAAGAGATGAACGCAGAAAAATATCGGCGCGCCGCATCGCGCGCCATTGAAGAAATTCACTCGCGCGGCAAGCTCGCAATAGTTGTCGGCGGCAGCGGGCTTTATATCAAAGCGCTTACCCACGGGCTAGCAGCGTTGCCCAAGTCCGATCCAAAGCTGCGTGAAAGATTGAACGTCATGAGCTTGGACGAATTGCACGCCCAACTGGCCGACCTCGATCCCGAAGCGGCCCAAAAGATCGACCTAAAGAATCGCCGCCGCGTGGTTCGAGCCGTGGAGATTTGTTTACTCGCTGGGAAACCAGCTTCGGAAGTTGTAGGCGGGGCCGCTGACCTCGATAAATCGGTAAAGGCCCGGCCGCGATCAGCGCCCGCGGCTACAGGTGTTTTTGTTTTCCGCGATCGGGAAGAGCTTTATGCCCGCATTAATCAGCGAGTGGAAGCAATGTTCGAAAACGGCGTCATCGAAGAAGTGCAGGCCGTCGGGAAGGTGATTTCGACCGCATCGCAAATGATCGGCTTTGGCGAAATTCATGAATTGCTCGATGGTCCGGCCGACGCGGGATCGATCTCGCAATGTATCGGCGCGATTCAGCAGGCAACCCGCCGATACGCCAAAAGACAGTTGACCTGGTTTCGGCGACAAACTAATTTTTCACCGCTGAACTTGTCGCTTCTTACTCACAACGAAGCAATGATTCTGCTCCGAATGCTTTCGGAGCGCCGAAAGGTTTCGGGGGTTCGCGCAAAGGGATGATCGAAACGCGTCCGCCAAATGCTGTAGCCGGGGGCGTTGACCCCGGCACTCTTGAAGCTTGCCGAATCACCGCCACCGCGGTCAGCGCCCGCGGCTACAACCCCGGCGCCGCTAGCCGCAATCCCCGGTCGCACCAACTTACATTTGCGAATGATTGAAACGCGTCCGCAAAAAACGCAGGAGCGCGCGCTCCTGATTGGCCTGGAAAGGGATGGAGTCTCGAAATGGGATTTGCGGGATTCGCTCGAAGAACTGCGCGAACTGGCGAGTTCAGCGGGCGCCAAAGTGGTCGATACGGTTACGCAAAAGTTGCCCAAACCGACTGCACCGTACTACATCGGTCGCGGTAAGGCGGAATCGATCAAAGATTCGTGTCAGAATCAACAGGTCACGTCGGTCATTTTTAACGATGAACTGTCACCCGCGCAGGGTCGCAACCTGGAGAATTTATTTGCGCGCAAGGTTCTCGATCGAACGCAGTTGATTCTTGATATCTTTGCGCAGCGCGCACGCAGCCGGGAAGGTCGATTGCAAATTGAGCTGGCTCAGTTGCAATACCTTTTGCCGCGACTCACCCGGATGTGGCATCACTTGTCACGACAGACGGGTGGGATCGGGACGCGTGGACCAGGCGAAACACAATTGGAAGTTGATCGCCGCCGCGTGCAGGAGCGAATTGCGCGGCTTGAGCGAGAGCTCGAAGCCGTGCGCAAAACACGTGCAATACAGCGTGAAGGCCGCAAACGCCATCAATGGCCTGTCGCCGCAGTGGTCGGGTATACGAACGCTGGCAAGTCGACGCTGCTGAATTTGCTCACCGGGGCGGATGTCGTTGCCGAAAACAAACTTTTTGCCACGCTCGATCCTACGACGCGAAGTTTTGTTTTGCCTAACAAACAGCGGGTCCTTCTCACCGATACGGTCGGCTTCTTGCGAAAACTTCCCCACACCTTGATCGAGTCGTTCAAGGCCACGCTCGAAGAAGTGAGCGAAGCCGATCTACTCATTCATATCGTCGATCTTAGTCATCCCCGGGTGGATGAGCAGATGGAAGCAGTCGATGGCGTGACCAAGGAATTGGACGCCTACGGCAAGCAAACTCTGATCGTGTTTAACAAGATCGATAACCTGCGGAATCGCGAGCTGGTGGATTCGTACTTGAAACGCTTTCCCGGGAGCGTCGCGATCTCTGCGCGAACGGGAGAAGGTGTTAACAAACTGGTGCAGGCGTTGGAAGACGCGCTGAGCTCCTGGCGGTTGCGCTCGCGGTTTCGTATTCCAGCGAATGAATCTGCGTTAATCGCGGAGATCCATCGTGTTGGTCACGTGTTGGAGCTGCGCTACGAAGGCAACGATGCGGTGATTGTGGCCCACGTTCCACCCCATTTGGAACAGAAGCTGGCCAACTACGCAGCGCGGGAATAGAACCATAAGTGTTGTAGCCGCCTCGCTGCGTCGAGGCGCTCCGGCGGTCGCGTTGCTCCCGCGGCACGGCGACACCCGCCGCGGCGGGCATGCTCTGCCGTGGCTACACATTTGTCACATGGCTCTAAGCAACTAAATCCCGAACACGAGACTCCACACTCCGCGCGACCTCCGACCAGCCGGTCCGATCGTTGGCGGTTAATGGAAACTGGACCGGATCTCCGATAGTCAACTTGATCGCAACAGGTCGCGGAATGTTGCGCTCTGGCGGCAGAGCTTCAAAAGTTCCGATAAGACCGCACGGCACGACCGGTACATTGGTTTCCGCCACCAGCATCCCCAGTCCATGCTTGAAAGGCATCATCGACCCATTGCGACTGCGTCCGCCTTCTGGGAAGATGATAAAGATCGCTCGTTCTTCCTGTAATTTCAGGCGCAGATCGGCAAGCGCATGTGGGCCGCAATTCTTTCGCCACATCGGCAAGGCGTTAAGCATGATCGCCGAAAATGTGCTCGTCGCTTTCGTTTGGAAGAAGACGTCGCCCGCGGCGATGGGAAAGGCGCGTTCGCGATGGCGGGGAGTGAGTGCCGCTCCAAGAGCCAGCGCGTCGAGATGACTGCAATGATTCGCGGCGAGCACAAACGGCCCGTGCATTGGCAGTTTCTCGCGGCCAACGATCGTCAGTCGGTGCGCAATCGCGAAATAACTCCGGATCAACGAAAAACAAGCATGATGCGCAAGGCTCTCAAGAAGTCCGCTTTCGCGCCTCACGCTGCGAAACCGTTCGCTTGGAGTCAGACCGGTATCATGGGCTGGCTCGAGGTTCCAAGGCTCCATCACAGTTCTCAGCCAGTAAAAATTTGTTGCTGCTGGCCGACAGCGAATCCGACGAAGTAATTGACGTAATGAAACACGGCAGGCGCAACAAGGATCAGGCTATCGAACCGGTCGAGGATTCCGCCATGACCAGGAATGAGTTTTGAGGTGTCCTTAAGGCCGAGGTCACGTTTGATGGAGGAAAGCATGAGATCGCCGAATTGCCCTACCACGCTGACAATGATGCCGAGTCCCAGCAAGCGAACAGGCGTGTCGAGCGCCGTATTGAGCCAAACAAAATGCGCCCCCAGCGCAAAGAGCGGTGCAGTTAACACGATTGCTCCCAGCGCGCCGCCCACTGTTTTATTCGGGCTGGTGTTGGGCACAAATTTCCGATGACCAAATAAATGGCCACAGATGTAGGCAAAGATGTCGTTGAGCTCCACGGCGAAAATGATCAGCAAAAGGATCGGTCGGTAGTTCCAATCGTTTGCCATGTTGCCAAGGTTGCCGAGCGCGCTACCGAAAAGCGCAAACCCGAGGACACCCAGGCCGACGCGCTGGATGTAGCCTTTGGGTTGGTCGGGAATCAATCCGCCGATTGCGATCAACGCGACTGTCAGCGGAAACAAGGCAACATACAGGCGATACCAATTATCCAGGACGGAGAATGTGAGTAAGAGAATGCCGATAACTACGATAAGACTGACGGTTCGTTCTCTAAACAAGCCGGTGATACGGGCATACTCCCGATAACAAAGAAAGCTCAGTATCGCCACGGCGAGGATCGTCCAAAATGCGCCGGCCAAAATGGGAATCAAGATGAACAGCGCCAGCCAAATCCAGGACCGATAACGGTCCCAAAGTTCCTTTCTCTTATCCGCGGTGCTGTTGGCTGTCCGGGTCACGATTAGAATCAACACTGGAGCTAACAGAAACAGAGTGAGTGCTGTCAGTGTGAGAACAAGAGTCACGCGATCGTCAAAGGCGTGACGAAATCCGAAGAGCCGTTCGCGCGTAATTTCGCTCATTTCAGCGCATCTGCGATTCGTCCGACTCGGCGAATGACCGTGATTACGCAGCCGACAACAATCACGACAAGCCCCAAAGTCATCAGGCCGATCTGCGAATTGTTGAACGTAATGATCTGCCAGGAACGTGGCGTGATTGTGGCGTAAACACAGATTAGCGTGATGACCAACATGCGATGTTGTTTTGCCATTGGTCCACAGAACTCGTTCGGCGCCCCGGCGATTTTACCCGCGGCGCGAACGTAAGCGGTGAAGATGGCTAAAATGGTTGCGATGTAACCCAGTGTGACATTTCCGCCCCAGGCGTATCCGGCCCCAATGAAAACAGCCGCATCCGAGAGACGATCTGGCACTTCGTTGTAAAGCTCACCGGTCTTCGAAGTACGACTGGAAGCGACGGCAACCATTCCATCGAGCATGTTTGCAGTCAGACGTAATTGCGCGCCAACCGCGCCAATGAGCCACAAGATTCGGTAATCAACAATTGAAGTTAAGCCCAGGGCGATGCCTCCGATAATGCACGCGGACATGCCGGCAATTGAAATTGCATCCGGCGAAACATTTCGTGAAGCGAGCCAGACCGTCGCGTCCTGAGCCCATTTTCGATTGCGCGTCGCGATGGGCCGGCGGTCAATTGCCTTGCTGGGTGCTTCCTGCATAACAGTTGCTGGCACCCGATAGCAGGTTGGCGAGGAGATTGGCAGGATAAAATCGTGACGCGGACAAATCGCAGGTAGGGCGCGTCACAGCTTGCCCTGAGGCCAAACCGGCGGGCGGAGAACTGCCCGCCCTACCTTGAAACTTGCAGACAAGATTGTCTGCATCACATAATGCCCACATGACTGCGCGCGAGCGGGTGAAACAATTAATCAAAGCCTGGCCGAAGGTTTACCCGGACGCGCATACCGAATTGAATTTCAAGAACCCGCTCCAACTGTTGGTAGCGACGATACTTTCCGCGCAATGCACAGACAAACGGGTGAACGTGGTCACACCAGCATTGTTTAAGAAATATCGCACCGCGAAAGATTATGCGGACGCGTCGCAGACCGAGTTCGAAAATGCAATCAAATCGACCGGTTTTTTTCGCAGTAAAACGAAAAGTATTCGCGGGGCCATGCGCGCAATCGCAGAGGAGCACGGTGGCAAGGTCCCCAATACAATGGAGGCACTAAACGCTTTGCCTGGCGTAGGACGTAAGACGGCCAATGTGGTCCTGGGCAACGCGTTTCACAAAAACGAAGGGATCGTAGTAGACACGCATGTGATCCGGCTGTCCCAGCGACTCGGCCTGACGAAACACAAAGACCCGGAAAAGATCGAGCGGGATTTAATGAAGCTGGTGCCCCGCGAGCATTGGACAGACTGGAGCCACTGGCTTATCTGGCACGGCCGCCGCCGCTGCTATGCGCGCAAGCCGGATTGCAGCCGGTGCGAGGTTTTCAAGTTGTGTCCCAGTGGGAAGGTTTTTCTGCGCACGGGTCAAGCGCAGAAACCGAACGCTGATTGACGGCTTGGTTGTGCATACGATTCTCGCCATCAGCGGCGGTTTCGAGCGTATTAAGATGAGACGGTAGCCGCTGTAGCCACGGCCCTGTGGGCCGTCGATGACTAAGCCTGCGATATCGAACCTGACCTGACCGGCCACACGCCGGTGGCTACAACATTCGTCAAATCGCTCTAGATTAGATTTTCCTTCTGTTTTTGCTCCGACTCAGACCAGAGGGTATGCTAAACCTCGGGCCACTTCGGAGTCTCAGATGGCCAGCGGAATCAAGAAAATACGTTTTGCTCTACTTAGCGTGTTGTTGCTTTGCGCAATGGCAACGCAAACTGGCGCAGCCACAATCACAGTTACCAACACAAACGACAGCGGACCAGGTTCCTTGCGGCAAGCGATCATTAATGCTTCGCCGGGCGATACAATCAATTTCGCTCCAAGCATTACGACTGTTATTCTAACTAGTGGTGAGTTGGTGATTGATAAGAACCTGACCATCACCGGCCCTGGAGCCAACCGCTTGACCGTACAGGTAAACGCCAACGTCATTAGTGTTCGAGTTTTCAACATCAGCTCGAGTACCGTTTCTATCTCCGGGATCACGATCTCAAATGGCAATGCGTTTGAAGGCCCCGGGGGAGGAGGTATTCTGAGCGCTGGCGTATTGACACTTACCGACTGTACCATCTCAGATAATTTCACAGGCAGTCAATTCGGCGGTATTCTGGGGGGAGGAGGTGTGATGAATGACCATGGCACCATGACCATCACGGGTTGTACGATTAGTAACAATGGTACGATTAGTGACACTGGGGGTGAGGGAGGAGGAGGAGGAGGTGTGCTGAACGAAAATGGCACCATGGCCATCACGCGTTGTACGATTAGTAACAATTCCGCGCGTAATAACAGCCTTACCGAAAGCTCCTTTACTTCCGAAGGCGGTGGGATATCGAACCACTCTGGCTCATTAATTATCACTAACTCTACCATCAGCGGTAATACATCTTCTGCCAGTAACTACGAGCCCCTCTTTCCAGCTCCAGCCATCGCATTTGGTGGTGGCGTTGACAACTCCGGTTCCATGATTATCACGAACTGTACGATTAGCGGCAATTCAGCGGTGGCTGATGGCATCTCGAGTTCGGATACGGGATATGGCGGCGGAATTTCGAATGGTGGCGATCTTCAAATTACGAGCAGTACCATCGCACATAATTCTGCATCAGGTGATAATGCATTCGGTGGTGGGATTTATCGGGTTGGATCATTGGATTCTACGACAACAGACAGCAGTATCATAGCGCTTAACAGTGCTCTGGTTGGACCGGACTTCACAGGTGCGGGCGGACTCCAGTCGACCGGCTACAACATCATTGGTAACAATGCTGACGCTGTCATCAATTCGCAACCAACCGATCAGATTGGTACGCCCGCCGCTCCAATCGATCCGCTCCTGGGGCCGCTGGCCGATAACGGAGGGCCAACTCTAACTCATGCTCTTCAACCCAGCAGCCTGGCTATCAACCGCGGTGATCCTGCTGCGCCACCCCAGGACCAGCGCGGATATAGCCGTGTGGGAGTTCCGGACGTTGGCGCATTTGAATTCGACGGCTCTGCCCCACGAGGAGATTTCAACGGCGATGGTTTTACTGATTACCTCCTTTTTAATTCCGCCAGCCGAGCGACAGCCGTCTGGTATCTGAGTAACAATACCTATATCGGCGGCGGCTATGCACCGGGTCTTCCAGCGGGGTGGACAGTAGTTGATGTGGCCGACTTCAACAGAGATGCTCACCCAGATTATGCGCTGTTCAACCCCACCACGCGTCAAACCGCGATCTGGTACCTAAACAACAGGGTCTACCTCGGCGGCGCCTTCGGTCCGACGTTGCCCAGCGGTTGGCAATTAGTGTCCGTTGGTGATTTCAATGGCGACGGCAAGCCCGATTACGTCCTTTACAATGCTAGCACGCGTCAAACAGCGATCTGGTATCTAAACAACAATGTGTATGTTAGCGGTGCATACGGTCCAACCATTGCCAGCGGTTACGTGCTATCGGGCGTTGCCGATTTCAACAGCGACGGCAAACCGGATTACGTACTTTACAGCGCTGGCACCCATCAAACAGCCATCTGGTATTTGAATAACAATGTGTACGTCAGCGCTGCCTACGGTCCGACTATTGCCAGCGGCTACGTGCTATGGGGGATTGCTGATTTTAACGTTGACGGGCATCCGGATTATTTGCTTTACAGTTCCACCACTCACCGGACAGCGATCTGGTATCTGAACAACAACGTGTACGTTAGCGCCGCGTATGGTCCAACTCTGCCGGTGGGCTGGAGCCTGGTCGCACCTTGAATGACCGGCAATTTAACTTGATGTCGCTGTCCACTGAACCGGGCGGACGGTTTTTGAAATTGCGGTAACCGTCGGCTCCAGCCCTGAAAGCGATATCGGTTCAATCGAGACACAACCGGAGCGACCGTGTCCGACCCCAAGACCGCGGCCAACGCCGCACTGAGGAAAAACGGACGCTAAGGCTGCTTAATGAGCGCGCTTGGTGCTTTCAACAGGCTCGGCACCACGCGAAGGGTGTGTTTCGTCGTTCTCGGCTCGCGTGCGCATGCGTCGAAATTGTTCTTCCAGGCTTTTCAGCTCTTCATCGGAAAGATCCTCGAGATCGACGAGCTCATTGCGCGCGTTTTTGATCGCACGAATGAGTTCGTCCAGTTTCAAATGAACTGCTTTGGCGTCACGATTTTGCGTGTTCTGAATCACGAACACCATCAGGAACGTGATAATGGTCGTAGCAGTGTTGATGATCAATTGCCACGTATCGGAGAAGTGAAATGTGGGGCCAGTGACAAGCCAAACAAGGATGACGAGCAAAGCGCCGGCGAATGTCCAGGCGCTGCCCATCATGACGGCAGAACGACGCGCGAAGACACGGAACGCGTCACTGATGATGCAAAACAAATCGCGTTCTCGTTCGTTCTTTTTTAATTTTTTGCTTTGAGTCTTATTCACACGCTACCTTAGCTTTCGCACCCCAATACTCGATTGCGCGCACTAAACACGGCGGTGGTTTAATACCGTGTTGCATAGAGTGGGATTGATTTTCCGGGTAGTTTGGGGAACAGTTAGACTTCGAATTCATGCAGCTTCTGAGCGCATTTTCACGTCCTCAAACCGTCCCGGATGCCCCGGCGACCGCGCCGAGGAAAAGCCTGTGGATTTTGGATTCCTGGCGCGATCTGGTTCTGTACGTCGGTACGCCGCTCTTATTGCTGCCGGCTTTTGCGCTGGCCCAGGCCCGGTGGAGTCCGCAGGATATTTATCTCTTTGTCGCGGCGTTTGGAGCAATGGGACATCACCTGCCGGGGATGATTCGCGCGTATGGCGATCGCGCTTTGTTCGAACGCTTTAAATGGCGCTTTATTCTGGCACCCCTGTTTTTGCTTGCGGTCTGCACAGCTTTTTTTTGGTGGGACCTGAAGGGGATTTTGCTTGTCGTTTTCTTCTGGGGGGTTTGGCACGGATTGATGCAGACCTATGGGTTCTGTCGCATCTACGACGCAAAAGCAGGAACTTTCGACACCCTCACGCGGCGCCTCGATTTCGCGATGTGCGTAATCTGGTTCGCTACGGCGGTAGCGCTTTCCCCATACCGGCTAAGCGATACGCTCGATACGTACTACATGTGTGGCGGACCATTTATCCCGCCGTCAGTAGTTCAACACGGCCAACAGCTGATTCTTTTTGCCGCCATCGCAGTGTCGGTCCTTTTTGTTCTGCATTTTGGACGACTGTGGGTCATAGGAAAACGACCCAACCCCGTGAAGGTTGCTTTGCTCGTCACCAGCATCGGTTTTTGGTGGTACTGCAATAATCTCGTTGCGAATATTCTCGTGGGTATTGCGCTGTTCGAAGTCTTCCACGACGTGCAATACCTCTCGCTAGTCTGGATCTACAACCGCAACCGGGTGGAAAAGGATAGCAACATCGGCGGCTTCATGCGCTTCGTGTTTCGGCGGAGCGGCTCACTCATCGGACTCTATGTCGGGCTGGTCTTTGCATATGGCTCCCTGAGCTATTTCAATGCGCATCTGGGGATGGAGACTGTTAAACGCATCCTTACCGGCGTGGTCACCGCTTCCACGCTGCTCCATTTTTATTACGATGGGTTTATCTGGAAAGTGCGAGAGCGCTCTACGCGCCAATCGCTGGGGCTTGCAGGTGGAACAGCCGACGTGTCGCTGGGAGGTTTTCTCCCTAGTTGGGCCGTGCACGGCTTAAAATGGGCAGCGGTATTTGTGCTTCCGTTAGGTGCCCTTTGGTTTTGGCAGACGCATCTCAATGTGCCGGAGGTCCAACGACGTGCATGGCTTGTAGCGGACGTGCCGAGGGGTGCGAAACAGCATTTTGATTACGGGCTGGCATTGCAAAAAGAAGGTCAGTGGGAAAAAGCGGAGGAACAATATAAGACCGCGCTCGGTTTCAAACCGTCCGACGCCAATTCGCATATGAACCTTGCCACTGTTTTGATGGCCCAGGCCAAATACGATGCCGCTGTGCCGCACATGGAAGAGACGTTGCGTCTTCAACCTGACGACGGCGAGGCCCATTTGGGCTACGCCAGTTTGCTCCAGCGACTGGGACGCGGGGACGAAGCCGGATCTCAATACGAAGCGGCGGCACGGTTCCTGCCGGATTCGCCGGAAGCGCATTACAATTATGCGTTGATCCTTGCTGAAGCAGGCAAAGGAAATGACGCCCTGAGGGAATTGCAGTGGGCGGTTCGGCTCAAACCCGATTATGTGGACGCTCAACTAACATTGGCCGACGCGCTGTTCGCAAAGGGCGACCTCGAACAGGCCAAAATCCATTATACCACGGCGCTTGGTATGGATCCCAAGTTGGCAGTCGCTCACAATAGTTTGGGCAGGCTTTATCTGACTCAGGGACAAATCTCTCAGGCCATTGTTCAATTCGGTGAAGCGTTGCGCCTGAATCCCAGTTACAAAGAGGCCGAGGAAAATCTGCGCGTTGCCAAAGCAAGCGACGCCCAATTTCTTCAGCAAACGCATAATTGATTTTTGGTTAGCCGCGCTCTTCATCTTAATCTGGATGACGCGTGGCGAGGCGGACCGTTGGGTCTTCCTGTGATCGACGCGCGCAAGTGGGGGCCCCGGCTGCGCTTTTCGGCGCCCCCGCGCTTGGTTGCCGAGTTTTATCGCGAGCACGAAATGAATCTCGCTTCGCCGTTCTTGCTGTATGGATCGGGTGATTTCCACTATTTGACGGCCCTGCGACTGCGTCGGATTGCCGGACCGTTCGTCCTTGTTTCATTTGATAACCATCCCGATTGGGATGTGCGTCCTCCAAAGTGGGGCTGCGGCGGATGGGTCAATCGCGCACTGGAACTATCAAACGTGCGCCGCGTGAGTGTTTGGGGTTGCGGGAATTTCGAGTGCTGGTGGCCGCACCAGATTTTCGGCAACCGGCGTGCCGAACGCAAAGGTGTTCTTGAAGTGCATCCCTGGGCAGACGATCGATCCGCGAAAGATCGAGAACGCCGGGGCGCGATCTTGCGGGACAATTGGCGGCAGCATTTTGAGCAATTTGTCAAAGCGATCAGCGGGGAAAACGTCTACGTTACAATCGACCTTGACTGTCTTCCCGCCGGCGAAGCAGTGACGAATTGGGAAGCAGGCCGCTTCACGATTGCCGATCTTGAATGGGCGCTTGGGAGATTTCGCGAGTCCTCTCAGATTATTGGCGGCGATATTTGTGGCGCGTATTCGCCGCCAAGTTACGTGCGTTTCAAACAGCGGTTTGCTGCGGAATTCGATCACCCAAAAATCCAGCTGCCCTCTGCCGACCGGATCCACGAAATCAATCTGGGAACCTTGGAAAGATTGTGGCCGGTGCTATCCGGCGCGTGAATTTTTTGGAGGGGCGAGCTCCGCGAGTCCGGCGTCGCGGAGCTCCGCCCTCCATAAGGGGTGGTGGCTAGCTGAGTGAAACGAGCACGATGCCGGCACTGATTAGCAAAGCGCCAATGGTAAGTCGCACGCTTAGCTTTTCTTTTAGCACGACCGCTGCCATCAGCGTGATGAAGATCACGCTCAAACCCTGGAATGGATAGAGATAACTCAGATCGAATCGCTGCAGCAATCCAAGCGTGAGGAAGAACGAGATCGTCATCAGAATGACGCCACCAGTAACCTTCCAGACAAACTGGGCGTTCCGAAAGCCGGTGGTTGTCGTAGCCTCCATTGCTCGTTTCAGGATGAGCTGAGCCGCGACGAAGCTTACCAGAGAAACAACGATTAAAAAAAAGGCGAGAAAACTCATATGAGACCGTTGAGATACTGGAATGGCTCGCGCCCGAAGGGTTGCGTCGCTTTTGGCCCCGAAAGCTTTCGGGGTTGTTCGCTTGGCCGAGATCGCTGCGGATATCGGCGCTGCACTCGCGTCTTGGCCAGCGCCAAAAATCGACAGCAACGCGTTCCATTCCAGTATCTCAACGGTCTCATAAGCGTTCCTCGATTTGTGCGATCGGCTTCGCGACCAACGCTAATCCCATAACGACCAGCGCAATCCCGGACCAGCGCAACGGTGAAATCAGTTCGCCTAGAAAAATCCAACAGCCCAGCGGAACGAGGATATCGACCACACGCGACAGAGGAAAAGCGATGGTGATTGGAATATATCTCAACACATAAAGCCAACTGATGAAGCTGGCGACGATGAGAAGAATCGCCCACCACACCAGCGGCGAAGCCAAACCGTTAACGCCAGTCCAGGACCATGCGCTGTCAGTGTTTGCCACCTCCGTTGCACCGCGCTTCAATAGGAATTCGGACACCAGCACACACGCAACGCTGAGAGCAAGTTGCAGCCAGGGGTTACCGAAACCAGAAGGTCGATTTTGCATCCGTTTTTCTAGCGTGCGGTCAAATCGCCGCAACCAAATTCGAATTGCTGTAGCCGCCTCACCATGTCGAGGCGCTCAGCGCGCGTTGCCACTCGCACGGCGACACAACGGCCGTGGCTACAAAGCTCCGTCACAGCTGATCGGCGTTAGGAAATCGCGCTAAAACAGGATCGTGACGGGTCGGGCCCAGATACTTAATGAGACGGCGAAAGAGCGGATTGAGCAGCGGGCTTTTGTGCATGACGTACAGATCGAGCGGCACAAGCTCGCAATCCAGATGCAGTTTCGGTTCGTAGTTAAGCGGATTGCTGTAGTAATACTTCAAACCCTGTTCCAGCGCCCAGGAGAGGATGTCGCGCAGCGTGTAAAAATAAAGATGCAGGTCGAGGGCGACGCTGTAGTCCAGTCCGATGCATTCGTCATAAATTTTATCGTCGCAAACGAGGCAGAAACTGAATGCCACGATCTTGCCTAGCTGGCGCCAAATGAAAAAGCGCGCTCGTTCCGGCATCCGCTGTCCGATTGTGCGAAAATACTCCTTCGTCAGGGTCTCGAATTTTAGTGCCGAGCGCTCGTGGACAGCCAGATACAGGGGATAAACCTCGTCAACAAGGGCCGTGATATCGCTGACGACCTCCATCTCGATCTTGGGCGCCTGTTCAGCTTTGCGGAACTTTCGGCGCAGATCTTTTCGAGTCGCTTTGCTAAGTGTAAGAAAATATTCGTCCCAGTCTTTGTAAGGGAGCGGAAGCCGCGTCATTGGCATACTGGGGATCCGCACATAGCCATTTAAGAGAAACGTTTCGAGTTTCGAGCGGTAGGTCGCGGGGAAATCTTTTAACACGATCAGCGAAGCCTTGTTATGTCTTGCATAAGTCGAAAGCGTCGCTTGCAACGCGTTTGCCACCCACGATTCGTCTGTCTCCTCGCACGCGCTCAGGTCGCCCGTGCCGGCTGCACAGCCAACCATCAAAACGCGCATTGTTAAAGACCGCGGTAAAACTTTGCGAACACGATCAACGATCGAACTAATTTTGCCTGGCACGCCCTCGATGAGATTTTGCCGGACAAAGAATACGGGCTGGATTGCTCGCGTATTGCCGAAACCATCTTCGAGCAGCAGATAATGGTAATCGAAATCACCCTCGACCGTTTCTTCAACGATCTCATAATATCGATGGTCTTTGCACTTGTTGTGGAACGCGCGTCGCCACGCCCCGCAATTGTGTAGCTCAGCGAGCGTAACAACCTTCAACACGCCCTGCGGAAATTGGATTGTATGGCCATGCTGCATGAAAACGGAGGCGAGGCGTTCAGTTACGAGCAGGCGCGAAGCGCTTATTCCTCTGATCGTTCCATGGTATGGCGATCTGGAATGGTTTTCACTTTGATGACGCCGTCGCGGATGTGCAGATCACGTT
>Ga0193721_1000174_pt1 | contig 19241 bp, 21 predicted proteins | sample U2s2metaG_FD_145078 | JGI IMG/M metagenome (GOLD analysis project Ga0193721, IMG submission 145078) | Soil microbial communities from a riparian zone of the East river system, Colorado, United States - U2s2 | ecosystem: Environmental > Terrestrial > Soil > Riparian zone | place: USA: East River...
GCGTCAGCTCGTAGAGCATCTTTTGGCCGCGCTGAAACCGGTCGAGCGACTGGCGATTGATTTGCTATACTTGCAGGGACGTTCGGTTGAGGAAATCCGTAAGATCACCGGCTGGAGCACGGCGCTGATTAAGGTGCGCGCGTTCCGAGCCCGGCAGAAAATGAAACAACAGGTGGCAAAAATTTCAGCAAAAGAGAAACAATGAAAGACGAAAAAATCGATCGGTTGCTGAGATCCGCGGCCCAGCTCCGCGAAGAGACCGCGGCTACGATGCCGTTTGGGTTTGATACGCGTGTGGTGGCGCTCTGGCGCGCGGCTGCCCCTAGGCCGAATGGAGTCACGTCGCTGGTCCGGCGCGTCGCTGTGTTGTCGGCAGCGGTGATTATCATATCTACAATCGCAGCCGTCCGTGAAGCCAGTCAAAGCCGCGAAATTGCCGAATCTTTTACCAATGAATTCGCCATCGCGGATTCGGCCATCCAGGATGAGTTTGTGAAATGAACCGCGCGTTGCAATGGAAACTCATTGCGGGATTCATTCTGGTGTTTGTTGCTGGGGGAATCAGTGGCGCGTTTTTTGGTGGAGTATATGCCCAGCATCACTTCTTTCGCCTTCATCATCCGCAACTGATCGGCTCGCGAATGAAGGAACGACTCCGCGCCGAGCTCAATCTGACGCCAGAACAAGTCGCCAAGATTTCGCCGATCATTGATAAAGCAGCCGTACAACTCCGAGAAATTCGGCGAGATACGGCCCGGCGCGTTCATGAAACGATCGGGGAGGCCCATCGTCAGATGGCTGTTAATCTAACAGATGAACAACGCCAAAAATTGCAGCAAACAGAAGAGCGACATCGACGCTGGCGTCATCATCGGTTGCACGAACCTCCTGCCGAATCGGCGTCGCCGACTCCGTAGTGGTGCAGGCAATCCTGCCTGCGTGTGTTCAATCAAACGAGGGGCGATCTCCCTTGGCCCGCCTAGCATTCCGGAGGCGGCACCCTCGCCCCAGCGGCGGACTGGAGACCGCCGCTCCTTGTTTGCGTCACTACGTTAAAACCGCAGTCCTTTTTCAAAAAAAATTCGTTCGCGCTCAATACTTGCGCCTCGGCTGAGGAAAAAATCGCGCAGCTCGGGCGTGTAGAAGTCGCCATCGTATTGTGGGTTAAGGCCGAAAAAGATTTTGCCGCCCGGAACGAGGTGATGCTGCAAATCGCGCAGGAAAAAATCCCATTCCAGCGTGCCCCAGCGTTTTTTCGATGGATGAGAAAGGTTGAAGTTGACCGAAAATGCCGTGATCCAATCAAATCTTTGAGGGAGATCGGGCAGCGGCTCGAATGCGCTGATTCTGCATACGACCCGCGGAACTCCGAAAAGCTCGAGCAATTCCGTAAAAAGAACGACGCGCTCTACGTCCAGTCCCAAGACTGAATGCCCGAGGTTTTTGAGGATGAACAAGAAAAATCCGCCTCCGCAACCGAGATCGAGCACACGCTCGGATGCTGAGCGATGGAGTTTCAAATCCTGCACGCGTTCCCGATTCAATCGCAACCACGGCTCGATATTTGCATATTTGGCATATCCTGCAGTCGAGTTTGCATATCGCCGCTGGATCTCGCGGGCGCGTTCGCGATCGATCTGCGCCAACATTGGCTCAAGCGACACACGGAAAATGGATCGTTGCGCCCTGCGCCAGCCGCGCCGGTAGCTCAACGGCTCTGCAAACTTGAGAATCTTACGGGAAAGCTTCATTTGTGGCGCAGGCAATCCTGCCTGCGAGCACGCCTGACGCAAGTTCGTCGCATGAACGGATTCGCTTTGACAAGCGGAGCGCTGAATTCGCAGACGTGATTGTCTGCGTCACGCTTCTATGATTTGGCGGAGAAGTCGCGGACCGCAATACACAAATCCGGTATAAAGCTGAACGAGTTCCGCGCCCGCCTGAAATTTCTCTATCGCGGATTCCGCGTCGCAAATTCCACCAGAAGCGATCACCGGAATTGCGGCCTTTGTAACAATATCGCGCACCAGCGCGGTGGCCTTTTTGCACAGGGGTGCGCCGCTCAAGCCGCCTTCCTCATCGAGTTCCGCCGGAATTGACGAATGATCAAGGGTTGTGTTCGTCGCGATGATGCCCGCCACGCCGTTTTCTGCGCATACTTTAAGAATCGCTTCCAATTGGACCGGCAAAAGGTCAGGCGAAATCTTGATCAGCAATGGTTTTGTCGCGGCGCCGGGCTCCTTTCCAATCGCGCGCAGTAGCCCGGACAGTGCCGTCGGCTCCTGCAAATCGCGCAACCCTGGCGTGTTGGGGGAGCTCACGTTCAGCGTTATGTAATCGGCAAAATCGCGAAGCAATCGAAACGAATACAGATAATCGTCCGTGGCCTTTTCGAGTGGCGTTGCACGGGATTTTCCGATGTTGATGCCGACTGGAACGGTGGGCCAACGCCCGCTTCCGCGCAGTTTGCGCAATCGTTCCGCGATCGCGTCTGCCCCATCGTTATTAAAACCGAGGCGATTGATCAGCGCTTGTTGCTTTGGCAATCGAAAGATGCGCGGCTCGGGATTTCCCGGTTGCGCTCTCGCGGTCACGGTGCCGATCTCGATAAAACCGAAACCAAGCGCCGCCCATGCCGGAAGCGCGACGCCGTTTTTGTCCAGCCCGGCGGCAAGTCCGACTGGATTTGGAAAGCTCAGGCCGAAAAGCGTTTTCGGTCTCGGCGGCGGCTGAAAATATCTGAGCACGTGCAGCGCGACATCGAAATGGGAGGCAGCACGAAGCAGCTCGATGGTGGCACGATGTGCGGTCTCGGGTTCCAGTAAAAAGAGAAGCGGCCTGACAAGTCGCTCGTAGAAGTTCTTCATGTGAACCGTCGCTTCAACGCTTCAACGGTTTAACGCTTAAACGCGCGGCCTGTCATTTGCCGATGCAAAACTGACTAAACACGGAGTCGAGAATCTGTTCCACATCGGTTACGCCAATTACCTTCCCGATCGCGCGTAACGCTTTATCAAGATCGACTGCAACGTACTCCGTGGACACTCCCTGGCCCAACGCTGCCCGTGCCAGATCGCACGATTCCAAGGCGCGGCGCAGACAATCGCGATGACGAGTATTGATCGCGATTGAGCTTTCCGGTCTCAGATTTTGCTGCCTGATACGCGTCAGAATTTCCTTTTGCAGTTGCGGCAGACCTTCTCCCGTTAGGCATGAGATCCGCAGCGCCCCGAAATTTTTCCAATCGGCGTCCTCGCGCAAATCGCTTTTGTTCAAAACAACGATCTCGTTCAAGTCGTCAGCCTGACCATTAAAATGCGCCGGTTTTGGCATGCTGCAGTCCTCGATGTGAAGACGCAGGTCTGCCAGTTGCAGCGATTTTTCGGTACGCGCAATTCCTTCGCGTTCCAGGTCGCTTCTTGAGACACGCAGACCTGCAGTATCAAGCAGCCGGATCGGTACACCCTGCAGGTTAAGCGTCTCTTCGATGGTATCACGTGTCGTCCCGTGGGTGTCGCTAACAATCACGCGGTCGTATCCAAGCAGTCGATTGAGCAAACTCGACTTACCTGAATTGGTCGCTCCGTAAATCACCACGCGCACGCCTTCGCGTAGAAGACGGCCCTGATCGGCGGTTGCTAGCAAGAAGGCAACCTCTTCACGAATGGAATCGAGCCGGTTGTGCAGCATTTCGCCTTCATCGGGAGCTATGCCTTCCTCCGGGAAATCGATTGACGCATTGATGTGCGCGAGCAGCGCGATCAATTCATCGCGGATCTGTCTGATATGATCGCCGAGTCTTCCTTCGAGTTGTTCAGTGGCAGAACGGAGTGCCAGGTCGGTGCGGGCGCGAATTAGATCGATAACGGCCTCGGCTTGGGTGAGGTCCATTTTTCCATTAAGAAAAGCGCGCTCAGTGAATTCGCCCGGCCGCGCCGCCCTCGCGCCTGCGCGCATGCAGGCTTCCAGAACTTTGGCGGACACCAGCGTGCCACCGTGACAACTGATCTCGACCAAATCTTCGCCCGTGTAACTTGCCGGCGCGCGATGGACCGAGAGCACTGCCTGATCGATCAATTGGTTTTCTGCGCTGAAGATTTCGCCCAGATGCTGAACGTGTGACGCAAACCGCGATGGCTTTTCTTTGCCACGAAAAATCTCATCCGCGATTTCGATCGCATTCGCGCCTGAGACGCGGACCAGCGCGATGGCGCCTTCACCCGGTGACGTCGAGATTGCGGCTATGGTGTCAGAAACTGTCATGACTCCAATGACAAATTGTAGGGCAACCGCTCCGGTTGCCAAATTCGTACGCGAATCTGTTCGCGTGCTATTGCGGACGTATCACTTCTTTCAGCGCCGCGATTAACTTCCTATTTTGCATCATCGTGCCCACCGAAATGCGGACCCACTCGGGTAAGCCATAGCCTTTGAGCGGTCGCACGATGATTTTCCGTCGCAGCAGTTTTTCGAATACCGCACAACCGTCGCCGACGTTCACCATCACAAAATTCGCAACGCCTGGAACAAACGGCAGCTTCATTTCGCCAAATTGTTCCTGCAAATGAACGCGACCTTTGTCGATTACACGTTTCGTCTCGCGCAGGTGTGCATCATCCTCCAACGCCGCAAGCGCGCCAGCTTGCGCGATGCTGTTCGCGTTGAATGGCTGCCTTGTTCTGTGAAGCACATCGATCACGTCCGGCCACGCAATAGCGTAACCGATGCGTAGACCGGCCAACCCATGAATCTTCGAAAACGTTCGCAGAACGATCACGTTTCGTCCTTCGCGAACAAATCGAAGCGTATCAGGCGGATTATCGAGGAATTCAAAATAAGCTTCATCGAAAACGACGATGACTTGTTCCGGAACGCGCGATACGAAGGTGTCGATCTCGCGCTGCGAAATCAATGTGCCGGTAGGGTTGTTTGGATTTGGGATGAAAATGAGACGGGTTCTCGGAGTGATTGCTTCCAACATCGCCTCTAAGTCCTGTTGATAGCTTGGGCTCGGCACCTCGATCATGCGGGCACCAAATGAAGTGGCGATCAATTTGTAAACGACAAATGCGTATTCAGAGGCGATCACCTCATCTTGACGCATGCCGTCAAGAAAAGCGTGACCGAGAAATTCGAGCGCTTCATTTGAACCGTTGCCGAGAATAATGTTCTCAGGAGCGAGACCGAGTTTGGCTGCAATCGCTTTGCACAAGTAAAACCCGCTTCCGTCGGGATACAGATGCGCGTCTTCCAGCGCAGCGCGCATGGCTTGGATCGCCTTGGGAGAAGGGCCCAGAGGATTCTCGTTCGAGGCCAGTTTGATAATTGCGCCCGGATCGACGCCGAGTTCGCGCGCCGTTTCCTCGATCGGTTTTCCCGCCTCGTAAACCGTGATATCCCGAAGCTGCGAATTTGCCAGCTCCCAGATGGAAGTCATGCGCGAGAGAGTAGATGGAAGTGGGAAAGTTTCCACTTGGAGGATCTTGTGACTCTTCTTCTTGCTCTTGCTGCTACTCATGTTCATGCTCTTTCGGCAAAGCCGTGCGAAAGCGAGCAAGCGTAAGACGTATCAAGTAGAAAAATGGAGGCCTTGTCAGTGTCAGTTGTTTGTCGGGTCACAACTCTCATCGCGGCGATTTTGGTGCCGGTATTGCTGACAAGTTGCGGCAAGAAAGGGCCGGCGGGCGGAAAGAATACGGCTCAAAAAAGCGAGGATGATTTTCTAGACAAGGACGCAAAACCCGATGAACGCAAATATCTCGTCGCGGCAAAACCGTTCTTCATTGCCATCGCCAACCGGAAATATGCCGACGCTTATGCGCTGCTCTCCAGCCACGCCAGGGCCCGGATGTCCTTCAACCAGTTTGCGCCCGCTGAGGAACAGGCCACTTTCCAGCAATACGAATCGAATCCGTATATGAACGTGACGGCGGAGCAATTCGCCTATTTGATGCAATACGTCGAGGCGGCGCGTGGCGCACCTCGCGCGCCCAAGATGCTAAGCGTGTTTTCGACCGATCCCGACGTATTGAACCGGCGCAGCAGAGAACAATTCGGGGCGATGGACTCCATGTTCGCCATCGGCGCTATGCCCGACTGGATTCCCGCCGCCATCCGACGGGCGAGTTTGCGCGGGCAAATCCACACCGAACTTTCGCAGCAGGAACTTGAAAAGGTCGCGAGCCAGCACGGCACCAGCGTCGAGGAGTTGAAAAAGAGCGAGGACTTTGATCCCTACTTCAATCTCAAGGTCGTTCTCGTCGAAGAAAACGGCCAATTCAGGGTTGGCTACTTTGAATTCCTGCCACCCTCCATTATGGACTGACGCTGTGGTTGGTAGCACGAGCATGCGCAAGTCGAGCATATGATAACCGTCGACGAATTCATTTACCTCGATAACAACGCCACCACGCCGCTCGATCGTGCGGTCATCGAGGAAATGATGCCGTTTTTGACGAAGTGCTATGGCAATCCTTCCAGCGGCTACGCATTTGCCGCCAAGGCGCGAAAAGCTGTCGATTTGGCACGGGAACGCCTGGCAGCGTTGCTTAGATGCGAGCCGCCGGAAATTGTTTTCACCAGCGGCGGCACAGAATCCAACAATGCGGTGATTCATTCCGCGCTCCAGTTTGCACCACTGGGGAAACATGTCATGACAACCGCCGTCGAACACAGCGCCGTGTTGCGTCCCTGCCAGGATCTCGAAAAACGCGGGGGCACCGTCACGTTTCTGGGTGTTGATCAGGATGGCAACCTCGATCTCGCCAAATTCGAGGCTGCGATTCGTCCGGAGACCGCGCTGGTTTCGACGATGTGGGCGAACAACGAGACCGGCGTGCTCTTTCCGGTCGAGAAAATCGCTGAAATTTGTCGCGGGAAAGGCGTGCTCTTTCATACCGATGCTGTGCAAGCCGTCGGAAAAATTCCGATGCGCCTGCGTGATACAGCGATCAATCTCCTTTCCCTTTCCGCACACAAGTTGCATGGCCCAAAAGGCGTAGGCGCGCTTTGCGTCAATCGGCAAACCCGTTTCAGCCCTTTGATCGCAGGCGGGAGCCAGGAAAACGGACGACGCGGCGGGACGGAAAACGTCGCAGGAATTGTCGGCCTTGGAAAAGCGGCCGAGCTCGCTGGCAAATATCTTGCAGACGGGAACTGCAGCGTCCTTTCCATGCGCGACCGCTTTGAAAAAGCGATCCTTGAGTCCGTGAGCGGGGCATCGGTGAATGGCAGCGGCGCTACGCGGATTCCAAACACGTCGAGTTTGTCGTTTGAACGAATTGAATCCTCCTCGGCGCTCATCCTTTTGGATCGACATGGTATCTGTTGCTCGGCTGGATCTGCCTGTCGAACCGGTTCGCAGGAGGCTTCGCACGTGTTACGCGCAATGAATCCGAACGGCGATGGCGCCCGGCGCAGCCTCCGTTTTTCTTTCAGCCGATTTAACACTGAAGCTGAAATCGATCGTGCTATTGAAATCGTTCCGAAGGTGATAGAGAAGCTCCGTCAAACCGCGGCGCCGCGGGCCGTTACCGCAGCGATCTGAGTTCGGCGCCCGGCAGCTTTTTGCGAATGAGGCGTGACGAATTGATCAGGTGAAGTTGCCCAAATCTTACGATGCCAGCGACTGTGGAAACCCCATAACGTTGCGATCCAGTTGTAGCGGTGCTTGTGCCAAGCACCGAGCTTACTTGGGCAGGCCAACGGCAGACTGGAGACCGCCGCTCCTTGAGGCGCTTTCCCGATGACAATTTCCTAACAGCGCAATATCGTGCGGGACTGTTTTTATTGATGAAGATTTCTCACGATCCTTCCGCTTCGCGCTACGAACACGTCGGGAAAGGTTTGCGCCGGAGCGATCTCAATCCCGATCCAATCAAACAATTTGGGAATTGGTTTACAGCCGCAATCGAGGCGGGCATTCGCGATGTCAACGCAATGAGCCTTGCCACGTCCGGCCCGGATGCGAGACCGTCAGTCCGAATTGTACTTTTGAAGAGCTTCGATCAGGACGGGTTCGTTTTTTTTACCAATTACGAGAGCGAGAAAGGCAAGCAACTGGAGGCCAATCCGTACGCGGCACTGGCGTTTTACTGGATCGAACTGGACCGGCAAATTCGCATCAGCGGAAAAGTCGAGAAAACGTCGCGCAAAGAATCGCTGACCTATTTTCATTCGCGCCCGACCGGGAGCCAGTTGAGCGCATGGGCATCGCGTCAAAGCGAGGTGCTCGACGGTCGGCGCGTGCTCGACGCGCGCATGGCAGAGATGAGCGAACGCTTCGGGAACCAGCCGATTCCATTGCCGCCGCACTGGGGTGGTTATCGGCTCAAACCGGATAGGATTGAATTCTGGCAGGGTCGCGCCAACCGTTTGCACGATCGATTTCGTTACACACAAAAGACGGACGGGCGCTGGTTGATCGAGCGGCTAGCGCCGTGAACCGCGGGAGAAATGAAGTGCTGGAGTAATGGAGTAACGGAATTCATTCTGGTGCCTTTTGCCATCGCACACACTCCATTATCTCACTACTCCAACGGCGCCATACGTGATTCACCGAGCATGACTAAGCCTCCACCTACGCGCGATCCAAGAATCCACATTGCCGGCGGCGATATCACGAAGCTCGAGGTCGACGCGATTGTGAACGCGGCGAACACAACGCTTCTCGGCGGCGGAGGAGTCGATGGCGCGATTCATCGCGCCGCGGGACCTGAATTGCTCGCGGAATGCCGTACGCTTGGCGGCTGTAAAGCCGGCGAAGCGAAAATCACTCGTGGCTATCGTTTGCCCGCTCGATTCGTCATTCACACCGTCGGACCGATCTGGCGTGGCGGGACACATGGCGAGCCTGAGAGCCTGGCGAATTGCTACCGGAATTCGTTGCAGGTTGCGTTGGAAAACGGAATCAAGACGATAGCGTTTCCGGCGATCAGTTGCGGCGCCTACGGTTACCCGCTCCAAGAAGCTGCACAAATCGCTGTAAAAACCACCCGAGAATTCCTCACAGCCGAGGATAAAATCGAGAAAGTGATCTTCGTTCTCTGGAGCGACGATATCTACGATGCGTATTGCCGCTTCCTGTAGCCGCTTCCCTGCGGAAATCGCAATTCCCGCGCTGCGTGGGACATCGGCGCCGCGTTTCGCACTGCGAAACGGGTACAGTCGAGAGACGCAATCAGCCCGCCAGTTTCGATTCCTTTTTGTATGATTAATCCGAACGAAAACGATCTTACGAGGGACGAACCGCTTCCGGCTCAGTTTCCGCCGCGCGAAGAAGAAATTGGGTCAACTGGGCGTGAGCAGTTTCGTCGAACAACAAACAAAATCTCCACGGCGATGAGCCAGACGTGGGACGAAACGAAGGAAAAAGCAGGCCGCGCGCGTGAGCGCACGGAATATTTCGTGCGCGAAAATCCCGTGCCAGCGATCCTCGGCGCGCTGGGGATCGGCATCGCGATTGGTCTTGCAATCCGCTATGCCTCTCCCACGGAGCGAAAGGCAGAAATCGAGGTGAAATCGCCGCTAGGGGATCTGAACTGGAGTGTTCTTTCGCTGCCGTTTCTCTGGCCGTTCTTCAAATCTGCCAGAAAAAAATATGAGGAATCAGCCGAAGCGGTGGCCGACGCGATGAAGGACGGCGTCAAACGAGTAAAGAAAATCGATGTAAACCGCTACGCAAAGCCGATCCGTAAACGCTGGAAAGCGTGGACGCGCTAAGTTGTAGCTGGGATCGATGATCCCGGCTGGGAGCGAACTAAAGCTTTGCTGCGTCAATTGCGAGGAAGCAATTGATGAGATGGGCCAGCTGACGTGGGTACTGCGCCATGAAAGCGTGCCCACCGTGAGGGAATTGAGCCAGCGACGCACTGGGGATCAGTTTGACGAGTTTCAACGCATTCGAAGGCGGGATCACGGCGTCTTCACTGCCAGTGGCGATTAGCACCGGCGCGTTTATTCCTCGCAGCCAGTCGCCAGCACCGTTGCGGTGCCACGCGTCCATTGCTGCAGCCTGGCGGTTGATCAGGTCAGGAGATAACCGCGCGCGCGCAGCCGCCACGATGTCGCCGAATTTGCGGTAGAACGATTCGGCGACATCGCTTGGAAAAAGCAATGACAGCAACCGCTTAGCCTGGTCGTGAGGCGTGCCGGAGGTATCGACGAGTTGTGACCACACAGCCGACGAAGCGAGATCTGCTTCCGAACCGCCGGGATCCGTTGATAACAAAATCAGTTTGTTAAGACGATTCGGATGCTGCAAGGCCAGCATCTGAGCGATGAAGCCGCCCATGGACCACCCAAGGATGCTTATCCGCTCGAAACCGAGCATCTCGATTACGTGCGCGGCATCATTAGCGAGCCGGGCGATGTCGAATGGCTTTCCGTCATCCGCAGAACCGCCAATCCCGCGGTTGTCGAGAAGAATCAGCTCGCTGTAAGAGGCGAGTCCATGGATGAACAAAGGATCCCAGTCGGAACTCGTCGCACCGAATCCGTTCAGGACCAGAAGTGGGCGGCCATTCCCAAGTCGCCGATAAGCGATTTTCGCGCTCTCGACTTCGATTACGGCTGACGACTTTGCTCCCATCCGGATAAACTCGATCATTGAAGCGTCGCGCTACCTCGCTGAAAGTGTCAATCCACAAATGGCAAACTCCCGTTCCGCTGAGAAGCCCGCGTGGCAACACAATTCAATTTTCGAATTTTTTGCGTCACTCAAACTCGCTGTCGTTTTGCTCGCGGTCCTCATTGTTGCCACGATCGCGGGCACCATTTACGAATCGAGTTTCGACGCGAAAGTTGCGCGCGCCTACGTTTACGGTGCGCCGTGGTTCAATCTCTGGCTGGTTTTGCTGGGAGCGAACCTTGCCTGTTCCGCGTTCTCGCGCTGGCCCTGGCGCAAACATCATCTTGCATTCCTCATCACTCATCTTGGCATCATTACGCTGTTGATCGGCTCGCTGATCGGCAGGATTTGGGGAGTCGAAGGGACAATCACGCTCTTTAAAGGCGAACCGCCAACGAACCGGCTCTTGGTTAACGAGCGCCAGCTGCGCGTTCACGATGTTGATGGAATCGTGAAAGGCTATCCTGCTGAATTCTTGCATCATCCGCCAACGCCACAGCATCCACGCGACCTTGGTCAACTCGCCAGCGGAGCGCATTTGCAAATTGTCGATTACGCGCCGGCGATCGAGGGGAAGCTGAATCCAAAGCCCGTGAGCAATGGGGGCGCGCCCGCCTCCGCTGAAGCTTCGGCGGGCAGACCGGCGCTGCATTTCACGATTGCGACCACGATGATGAATCAGCATCTCGACGGCTGGCTGCTGGCTGATGATCCGCAGCATGGAAATTTCTCGATGGGCTTGGCAACCATCGAGCTGAAACGCGGCGCCGCGTCAGAGTCAGGTAGGGGCGATTCACCGAATCGCCCGGGTTCGACCGCGAAGGATGAACCGGTCAATCTCGAGGAATCGATCTTCTCGTTTAGCAAAGCGACGGACGAACAGATCGGTCACGTTCGCGAAGGCGGAAGCACCGGTGCCAAAATCCGATTAAGCGCACCCGAGAATGGAAACAAAGGCCAAGTCATAGTTTCCGTGGGTGAGAAGGAAGCGAAGTTCGATGTTGCAGAAAGTCTTGGACGCGACGTGCCGATCGAGAACACGCCGTTCACACTGAGGATCGAGAATTATTGGCCCGATTTCCGGATCGAGAACGGCAAACCCAGTTCGGTCAGCGATCAACCGAACAATCCGGCAGTCCTTGTCACGATTCGCGGAAAAGGCGCGCCCGTTGCAGAAACGGCATCGAATCCACATGGCGCTGCCGAAAAATCGACCACAGGCGGCCCGCCGACGATGCCCGCACCCGGTGAAGACGCGCCAAATCATCTCAACTTGTTCGTCGCGGACGATGGCGCGATCACTTACGAGCTCGCCTCGAGAAAGAACGGGAAATCCAGCGGCAAACTCGATTTAAACAAGTCGCTGACCACGGGTTGGGCAGATTGGCAGCTTGTCGTTGATAAGATGATGCCCAGCGCGCAGCCGCAGATGGATTTCACGCCAGTGAAATCGGAACAAACATCAGCAGCCTTGTCCGCTGCGGCCGATTTACCAGATGGCGTGCGCCTTCGCGTTCGACAAAACGGCGAGACATTTGAACGGTGGGCTCCAGCCGGCTGGCAGATCACAATTCCGATCCGGCAAAGGGCGGATTCGCGTAGCCCGACAATGGTTGCCTACGGCTGGAAGATTATTGGACTGCCGATCGGACTGGAGCTGCTCGACTTTGAAGTTAAGCGGAATGAAGGCAGCAATAGCCCTGCGGGATTCAAAAGTACACTGCGCGTCGTGACCGCCGACGGCGAGAACGCCACCGGCGCGTGCTGGATGAATCACCCATTTAGTTTTCCCGGGACCTGGTGGCGGACGTGGACCGGGTTGACTTACAAAATCTCGCAAGCGTCTTGGAACCCGGAAAACCTTAACCAAAGCACCGTGCAGATTTTGCGCGACCCCGGGTGGCTACTGAAATGGATCGGTTCGTTGCTGGTGGTGATTGGCGTTTTCATGATGTTTTATCTTCAACCGTACCGAAAACAGACCGAGGGCGAACCCATCACGCCTTCAGCGCCATCGCAGAACAAGGAACCGATCAGAGGGGAAGTCGTCGCGGAAATCACGCGGTAACATGGGACCCTGCATTGTAGCCGGGATTGTAAGGCGTCTGTGTCAGACGCCATCAACCGCGTTTCCCAGAAACTCCCTACAACGTTCGACCATGAGACATCGCCACTAGAACGCGTAAGCGTCAAGTGAGGGTTGAATGTTTAGCATAATCATTAAAGGTTTTCTCTGGTATGGCGAATAGAAGAGTTATTCAATCGTTGGCGTCCTTGGGCGTCATGGCCACTTTGGCTGTGTGCGCATCGGATCAAGAGCCAGCTGAAGTTTCGGGGGCTGAGCAATCCGCGCCAGTCGAGTCCAAATGGGGCTATTACGATGGCGAGCCAGTGACGAAGTGGAATCCGGACGGACGGACAATGACGCTGTTGACCGAATTGCGTTATACCGACCCGCAGGGTTTGGTGTGGGTCGCTCCGATCGGATCGGTTGTCGATGGCGCGTCGATTCCGCGTTATCTGTGGTCGATCATGGGCGGACCTTTCGAAGGAAGATATCGGAACGCTTCGGTATTGCATGACGTCGCTTACGGCGAACACAAGCGGCCATGGGAGGATTGCGATCGCATGTTCTACTACGCCATGCGTTGCAGCGGGGTGAGCGGCGCTGAAGCGAAGACCATGTTTTACGCGCTCTACAGGTTTGGGCATCATTGGAAATTCCCGATCAAACGCGCCAAACCGGTAAAATATGAGGGCGGACTCGTGGCGAGAGGAGAAGAAATTCCGCGCGCGATACCAGTGAATCCGGAGCAAATCAACGATGCACGCGATTGGATCAGCGACACTGATCCGAGTCTCGACCAGATTGAGCAACGAGCGAACGCCGAAAATCCGTGACATCGTTCTGGAGAGCTCGCGCACCTCGCGCGCTGGCGGTCGCGCCCCGCGATCGCGAACTTTTACCGACTGAATGTAGTCTCGTAAGAGCCACCGTTTCGGTTATATTCTTCCGAGCCGAATCCACCAGGTTCTAAAAAAAATCAAACTCAACAGGAGGACATTTATGTTAGGCGAGAAGATTGGTGAGCTGTCAGGTAAGATTAATTCCCAGCGGGTATTGGCAAATCCTGGCGGCAGTCCAAAAATGGAAACCTCGTTTCAGGCAAACGGATCGTTGCTAGGCACAGACATAAAGGAAACAGGCACCTATTGGACCGTTGTTCGTCCGGACGGGACACTCTATGGCGAAGGGCAAGGAATCACCATGACCAAGGACGGGAAAATGGCCACCTGGACAGGCCACGGGGTGGGCACGACAAAGAAAGACGGTACCGCAAGCTATCGCGGTGCCCTTTATTATCAAACTACGCCCACGCGTTTGTCGCGGCTGAACAAGGTAGCGCTGTTATTCGAGTACGAGGTCGACGCAGACGGCAATACACGCTCCGAATACTGGGAATGGAAGTAGCTCGGAACGGGCGTTCGCGAATGTTAGTTTAGGAGACTCTTTACACCTATACCCGGTTTGTTGAGCACATGCGTGTAAATCATCGTCGTCCTCACGTCTTTGTGTCCTAACAGCTCCTGCACCGTGCGAATAGCGTAGCCGCCATCTGGGAGATGCGTCGCGAATGAATGTCTCGAAGTAACGGCGTTTTCAGTTGCGCCATTCAACGAGATGCTCAAAAGAATGGCGAAAGCGCAACCAGAAAAGTGAAGACGAACTTTCACGTGGTCGCGCCCAATTAAACGAAATGTCAATTACGTGGACGCGTAGCTTCGAAAAGGAACCAGGCGCGCCGCTCCGTTTCATCGATCCAAATTTCGATGAGACTTGTGGTCGCAACGTCGCGGTGTTCGTCGCAAACGTTGTGCGCCTCGCGCAGGCGCGCGGCCAATGTCTTGTTGTCGTCTGCCAACTCGGCAAGCATGTCCAATGGCTCGACATATTCGGCATCGTTGTCGAGGACGCGCTGGGTACGCGAAATTTGACCGATTGAGTGCAGTGTAACACCACCAATCTTTCGAACTCTCTCTGCGACGGGATCTGTCATCGCGAACAACTGGTCGGCGTGCTCATCGAGGAGCAGATGATAATCTCGAAAGTGCGGACCGCTCATATGCCAGTGGAAATTTTTTGTTTTCACATAAAGCGCAAACACGTCCGCCAGAATGGCATTCATCGCTGCGGCGATGTCTTTGGTCGCTGATTGTGTCAGATCGGTTCGCGTCTCCAGCGGCGCATCCCGTCTATGCAGAAGTTCTATGGTCTTTTTCGAATTAGGTCTTTTCATCGCGGTACTCGATCAGCTTCGTGCTAGTCTTGTTCGTCTAGTAACCGGCACCTCTGGGTAATCCCATTACCGCCAAGGTGTCGTTGTCGAGGTAGCCAGTCGGCCGCAAGCCGTTGGTGATTTGATAACGCCTGACGGCTTTCTGCATCTCAGGGCTCAGCGCACCGTCTGTCTCGCCGCGATAGTAACCTTCGCGTGCGAGTCGCTCCTGCGCTGCGGTAACGATCGAGTAGTTTGATTGCGATTGATCGCTGGAGCCATTCGGATCGTAATACGATTCAGCTTGGTAAACAGTAGAATCGTAGTAGCCCTGCGATTGATCGGGATAGCTGTTTTGATCGTAATCCATCTGGCCCTGGTAATCGCCGGAGTCGTAGTAGCCGGGATCGTAATTGTAGGAATACGGAACATCGTAGACGGAGTACGGCGAACTGTAGCCATAATACGGGATACCAGAGCTGTAGTAGTAATCGTCCGGGTAGTCCCAAGGCCACCACGGATAAAATCCCACATTGAAGATTACCCACGAGCCGTTAATGAAGCAGCACCGGTGACCATTCCACCAGTGGTCGCTGTGACGGTCCCAGTCGCGGTGCCAATTCCCTGAGCGCTGCCCGGAAACGTGTTTTTGCCAGTCAGCACGAAGATGATTGTTTCCATTTCGCAAATTGTTTGTATTCCGAAAATTGGTTCCATTCCGAAGATTGTTTCCATTGCTGAACTGGCCTCCGGTATTCCGTCGGTTCCAGACGTTTGTTGCCGTTTGATTTCTGTGATTCGCGAATGGCGCGATACGATTGCGTTGCGGGATAGTTGCCACGGTGTACGGACCCGAACGCGTGAACGAACCTCGACTCGAATTAACATAAGGCCGCCGATAGGCGGACGATGGTGACGAACGCATTCCAAACGACGAGTAGCGTTGGCCCGAGTAAACTGGTCTACTGCCGTACGTTCGCGCGGGCGTACGATGGAAGGATGAGACACCGCCGGGCCGCATCGGCGCGTGAGCAGCCGGCGCACTGCGTGCAACTGCGCCTCCATGAAATCCGCCTGTGCCTCGGTGGAAACCTCCTCCACCACGGTTAACGCTTCCTGGATTTGCTTGAGCAATCGTGGCGGCGCTCACAGCAAGGGCGATCCCGAAGAATTTTGTTTTCATGATGTAAGTTTGCTTGGTTGTTGAAACATTTGCTATTCAAATCTAGCGCAGACCTCCCGCGATTACTAGCGTTTCACCGGTGATCCACGCCGAGCCGGCTGAGGCGAAGAACACCGCAGCGGGTGCGATGTCGTTCGTTTGGCCGACGCGACCGAGTGGCGTCTGCGCTTCAAACATTTTCCGCAAGTCGCCTTCGGTGTAACCACCGGCTATCGTTCCTTCCGTGACCACCATGCCGGGATTGATGGAGTTTACCCGGATTTTTCGTGGACCGAGCTCCTTCGCCAATGTCCGCGTGATGGCATCGACTGCGGCTTTGGTCGCGTTGTAAACCACGGCAGTCGGCGGAGTCAGAGTGCCGGCGAGCGAACCGATGTTGATGATGCTGCCGCCATTTGAATTGAAATGCTTCAGCGCTTCCTGAGTCGCGAGAAGCATGCCGAGCACGTTGGTATCGAAATGCCGATGAAAATGCTGCTCACTGACATTTTCCAGAGGCACCCATTCATAAACGCCAGCGTTGTTGACCAGGATGTCGATCTTGCCGAAGGCTTTCTCCGCTTCAGCGAAGAGCCGTTCGACTTCTGCCTTCTTCGCGACGTTGGCTTGCACTGCGATTGCTTTTCCGCCGCGCTTACTAATTTCGTCCACCACGCGGTCTGCGTCTTGCTTCGCAGAAGCGTAGTTAACGACCACCGACGCCCCTTCCGCCGCGAATTCTTTCGCGATGCCCGCGCCGATTCCCTTCGATGCTCCCGTTACCACCGCAACTTTTCCATTTAGTTTTCCATTTTTCATTTTGTCTCCTTTCGTTTCAAAAATTCTCTTACCCGCATAGAGCGAACGCGGGTTGATGATCATCGAGCTTCGTGAAGTCGTGCGGCACTACGACCTCTTTGTGTCGGGCCTGCCGCGCCGCGGCTTTGCGGAGACGGGTGGACGACGCCGGTTGAAGATTCAGTCTGGCGACGTGCGCCTCGACCAGATCAGGAAAAAGCAAATGCGGGAACAATGACAGTTCCCAGGCCTTCGTTTCTTCCTCATCGAGGACGAGATGAACGATTTCGCGCAGGTCCGGATAAACCTGTTCGTAATCTTGCTGTAACCGTTGTTTCAGTTGCGCGATAGCGACCGAAACTGTCTGGAGGAAAACTGCGGGTTCTGCTTCTACTAACTGATCAGTTTTCATAGGGTTGAGTTCTTTCGGTTTCTGTTGATTTGATACTTGACCGGTCGTCTATAAAATTGGGAAAAGAGAGAGAAACACCTCACAAGGGGACCGCCTCCGTCTGCTTGACGCCCAAAACATCCTTTGCCACCTGCTTGAACTCGCGCAGCACCTCAATGTCGTTTTGGATCCGCGCTTGCGCCATTGTGCCCTGATAACAAGAGAAAAGCGCTTTTGCCTTGGCCACCGGATCGGGCGCATCAATTAGCCCCTGCGCCTGAGCGTCGCGTACCGCCGAAACGAAATAATTCATCTTGCGATCCATGATCCGATCGACCGCTTCACGAACAATTTGGTCCTGAGTGCTAACCTCGCTACCGATGCTCAACAGCGGGCAACCCAGGATCGAACCGCATTTCTTCTGAAGTTCTGCGAGACGATCATGAACGAAGTCAAAGTACCGATCGAGCCGTTCCAATGGCGGAATAGTTGGGGAGAAAATCGAATCCATTTCCGCCTTCTTCTTGTTCCAGTCCGCTTCCAAGGCGGCGGCGGCGAGCTCCGATTTCGACTTAAAGAAATAATAAAAGCTCCCCTTCTTTGCGCCGGCACGCTCGCAGATCGCATCAACCGAAGTGGTGCCGTAACTATTGTGCCAGATCAGATCCATCGCCGCGTCCGTCAGGCGCTCTTTCATGTCACTCACTCTTGGCATATCGCCTTTTTAACTAACTAGACTGACCAGTCAACTATTCTTTCGACAATTTTTTAAATTGTGACTTGTTCGGCGAAACAAACAGCGATCCCGAAGATCGATACTTCTGGAGGCTAGTAGTGTTCCGCGGCGAAAACGGCTTCCGGATCGCAGCCGGAAACTCTGCCCACTGCGATCCAGCCGAAGCGACTGACAAGCGCGCCGATTAAAAATGAAATTGCTGCCAATGGAACCAATCCGAAAAACCGCAGGATCAGCGCGAGCGGCCCGTTCAAAACTTCGCCGATCCGAATTAGCCAACCCGAGCGATGCTCGTGGATCGCGCGATCAGCTGCGCCGTGCTTATCGACACTGAGCCAGATCAACAGCGCGGTCTCAACGCCGGCCGCATAAAACCCGAGGAAGTTAAGCGCAGCGATTCGGTGCCCGAGCAATTCCAACAGAGCAGCGGCGCATCCTAATCCTGCGGTTCCAAAATGAATCGGCAGCTGCGTGCGATGCAAAAACCACGCTGGAATCGCGGTAGCGCCGATCAGTACGCCCGTATAAGTTGCGAGCAACATTCCAAATGTCGCCGACCCGAAGATGAAAAGCCCTGCGGCTATGCGCAGGATCTGGTCTGGCGTTCCGCTAAAAGCATGCAGAGTATGAAGCTCGAGCGCGACTAATCCTGGAACGGCGCACACGCCGAATGCAGTGAGAATCCACGCACCCATGGACATGGCTGATCTGTGTTTAAAAACGCGCAGCATGTTGAGGAAGAGACGGGGGCGACCCAGGTCCATGATCAGCAGAATCGGTGAAAGAATTGCCCCAGCTATGGACGCGATCCACATGGCTGTGCGCGCAAGATCTAGATAATGAAAGATAACGGCGCCACTTGCGATTACGGCGGACATCCCCGCCATTCCGCCGAAGAAAAAATAAAGCGGGACTTCCCACGTCCAGACCGGCGGTTTCACCACGGCCTGACCGTAGTAGCCGGGTTTGCGCGGAATCGGGCCCCCGGCGACGTCCAAGCCTTTGCCCGCAACGACGCCCTCCTTCCACGCCTGCTCGCGCAATTCGTCGAGTCGCTTTTCGGACGGCGAATTGGTTGTCATGAAAAAAACGCGAACGCTAGGAACGTTGCGACGATTGATGCAATCACGGTCGCGAATGCCACGGTCCATGCCGACTTCAGGTAAATCGTTGGAATCTGCGGTTTGGGAGGAAGTCCATACGCCTCCGGTTCGCCGAGAATCAAAAAAAACGCGTGAATGCCGCGTACA
>Ga0193721_1000175_pt1 | contig 19187 bp, 20 predicted proteins | sample U2s2metaG_FD_145078 | JGI IMG/M metagenome (GOLD analysis project Ga0193721, IMG submission 145078) | Soil microbial communities from a riparian zone of the East river system, Colorado, United States - U2s2 | ecosystem: Environmental > Terrestrial > Soil > Riparian zone | place: USA: East River...
GATCGATCCGAAGGGCGTGGCAACGCCCTTCGCGACAGTATCCGACAAGGGATTGGGGCACTTATGCTTCAATAAGGATCGATTCTATGTAACCGCATCGCAATCGCACGCTATTTACGAGGTCATGCTGGATGGAACCGTTAAACGCATTCTTGGCAATGGCGAGCGCGGGATCGTCGACGGAGCGGGTTCAAAGGTGCGGCTGTCTTTCCCTAACGGAATCGCTATTCACCCGTGGGTGCGACGACTTTATATCAACGAGTTTGTCAACGAATCAACGTCTTCATGGCCGCCTCGCGCGATCATCCGCGAAATAATTCTCGAGGAGGCCAAGTAGCCATAGCGCTGTGCTCAACTTCACCAACTAGTCAAGGAGCTACCCGGTCATGCGACAATTGACGCCGATCCTGCTCATGTCGCTGCTATGCAGTGCAAATACATTCGCCAATGAAGCTGTCGCTATCGCCAGCCATGACACAGTCGCTAACACCGGCCCGCACGAGAACCTGGCAGCCGCGGAATCAAAGACCAAGATTCCGCAAAACGCCCTCTTTGATCAGCTCGTCGGCACGTGGGACGTGCGCTATGAATTCACTGACAAAAATGGAAAGCTAAGGAGCAATCTAGGCCAGGTGCATTATAGCTGGGTTCTCGGCGGCAAGGCGCTGCAGGAGATCTGGACTTCGGCTTCGGAAAGCAAGGACTTGCTGCCCTTCGGTACCACGATTGACTTCTACGACCTGAAGCGTCAGCACTGGACGGCGGTGTGGATATATCCAACGGAAGGCATGACGATGATCATGACCGGTGGCGAAGTGAATGGCAGCTTTGTGCTGACAGGGCACGATCAATCCGGCGCGCTTCAGCGTTGGTCGACAAGCGTTGGCCAACGCGACTCCATCGTTATCCGCGCTGAAATTTCCAACGATGAAGGTAAGACGTGGCGGCCCATGGGAGTTAGCTATCTGCAACGGCATTAACATTGAGAATGGAATGAGGAAGTCATGAGCAAACTAGTAGTAGATATAAGCATGTCGCTTGACGGATTCATCGCCGGACCGAACGCCGCGCCTGAAAATCCCCTGGGGGACGGTGGTCTGCGTCTCCATGACTGGTACTTCAAAAATCCTGACGACAATCATGAATTCGCGAGAGCTTTGAAAAGCAATACCGGCGCGATCATTATGGGACGTCGCATGTACGACGAAAGTCTGCCGTGGTGGCACGGCTCAGGCCCCTTGGGCGATATACCCTGCTTCGTTTTGACCAAAAAAGGCAGTGAACCTCAAGAGGCTGCTGAAATGTTCACTTTCGTAACAGAGGGCATCGAAAAGGCACTTGAACTAGGCAAAGCAGCCGCTGGCGCCAAAGAAGTCTTGATCAACGGAGGTGCTAATACCACTCAACGATACCTGAAAGCAGGCCTGGTGGACGTACTTAACATTCACCTTGTTCCTATGTTACTCGGTAGCGGTACTAGCCTCTTTGGCGAGCTACGCAAAAGTATTGAGCTGGAAAAAGTAAGCGTCAAAGACGAACCCGACGCTACACACTTTACCTATAGAGTTAAGAAGTAGTCAGAACCACTCCTGTAAGGAGACACTATGAATAGCACAAACGATTCTACACGTTCCGCCCCCCTACAACGTCTCGCTAAGCTAGTCGGCACATGGGAGCTGGAGGTCAGAACCCGGCATCTAGATAGGATTGAGACTACTGCTATGCCAACGCGATCACCGAAGGAAATATTCATGACTTACTCCGCGCTCGCCGCATTCGAGTTCTTTGCCAGTCTCCTACCCACGGCAATCTCCGTCTCGGCCGCCACGCCAGAAGTCGTTGCGACGCCCCCTGATTACGCCTGCTACGTTTTCGAATTGCGCCAGTACACGCTAAAGCCTGGACAACGGGACGTCCTCATCGAGCTGTTTGATCGAGAGTTTGTCGAAACGCAGGAAGCCGTTGGGGTGCGCGTCTGCGGTCAGTTTAGGGACGAAGACCATCCGGAGCGATTCGTTTGGATTCGCGCGTTTGCCGACATGAAAACGCGCGAACGTGGTCTGACCTCATTTTATAGCGGCCCGGCATGGAAAGCACATGGCAGGCAAGCCGCCGCGACGATGATCGACTCGGATAACGTGTTGCTGCTCCATCCGCTCAATCCGCCGGGTGGCTTCAACGATCTTCCTGCGAAACGGCCGTCGATTGGCGCCCCCGCACCGCCATCTGCGCTGATGACTGCCACGATCTACAGCCTCCGCGCTGATACTTGCCGTGAGTTTGCAACTTTCTTTCGCGAACGGCTCTTGCCCGCGCTGCGCGAGTCCGGAATCACGCCTCGAGCTATCTTCGCGACCGAGCATTCACCGAATACTTATCCGGCGCTACCAGTCCGCGAAAGCGAGGAGGTAGTCGTCTGGTTCGCTTCTTTCGAGAACGCCGAAGCGCAGGCGGCGAGCGTCGACCGATTGTCTCGGTCGGACCACTGGACCCGTGTGAATTCGGAACTGGAGACATATCTCAAGGCGCCGCCTGAACTGCTACGCCTGCGGCCCACCGGGCGCTCGTTATTGCGATGAGCAGCGAGGAACCATGCGATGGGACCTGCGGCTCGCGGGGGTCTCTCCGGACGCACCGTAAGAAGTGCGCAGGATACGACATCTGCGCTGCTACATCGAAATGCTGTTCAGTGTCGGAACCGAGCAGGCAAAACATCTAACAGAAGGAGACTCAAAATGAGAAAGATCAGGATCATCGAACAGATCTCGCTGGACGGCGTGATCCAGGCGCCCGGCGGACGGGATGAAGGTGGGGAGGACTACGCGCATGGCGGATGGGCAATGCTGTATTTCGATACGGCCATTATGGAGGCCATTTTCGCGGCGCAGGGCAAGAGGTTCGATCTGCTGCTTGGCCGCCGCACCTACGATAGCTGGGCCGGCTGCTGGCCGAAGGTCGACAAGGGTCAGTTAGCGGACGGTTATAACGCCGCGACGAAATACGTCGCGACCCATAGGCCGGACAGCCTCGGATGGGGTCCGGTCGAAGATCTAGGCGCGGACATCATGGAGGGTGTTCGCGGCGTCAAGTCAAAGGATGGCCCTGACCTGATCGTCTGGGGAAGTTCGACGCTGACGTCCGTGCTGCTCGAGCAGGGACTGGTCGACGAGGTTCTGCTGCTCGTCTACCCGGTCTTGCTGGGCCGGGGCAAACGCTTCTTTTCGGACAGTGCTGACCCGCGCGAACTCGCTCTCGTCAGCACGAAGGCCGCGTCCTCCGGCGTGCTCATGAACACTTATCGACACGTTGGATCGTTGCGAACCGAATCTTTCGCCGACGCGAGCGCCTGAGCGGACGCCCGAGTCACTTAAAGCACCGCCAGGAATCGGACTGCCCGAAGTCTCGGTTCGGTAGCGGTACCAAAATTCAGACGGAGGAGTGAATGGCTCGCAGATTTCGCACCTTGTCGCCACCGCCGCATCCATGGCTGCGTTGATCGCCGTCACTATCCCGACGTCGGCCCACGCCCAGCAGGCGTAAGGAGTAACCACGATGCTATGCATTACACTGACCGCGGCAGCGCTCGTCGCAGCCGGTGCCGCTTTCGCCCAGCACGCCGAGGCAACATTTGCTCGGTATCGGGATGCGGGGTGCCCGCGAGGCCGGGGTGCTGGTAACCCTCGATGCAGCTAACAACCTTCCGCAGCTTCCGGTTCCAACTGATGGGCCCTACCTCGTGGTTGGGGTTGTTCGAAAACGAATCGTCACTGAAGTCCTTCACTGATCTACTAGAGAGCACTCAGCAATCGCTTAATACGAGGGGTCTATTAAGATCTGCACCAGAAATTGTAGTTTTGAATCCTACCCGCCGTTCACTCTACGATGTTAACTGACCAATCAAAGTGAACCAGGCAAAGTAAACGTCTGACATGAGGTTCGCTTGGAACCACGCTCGCACAGTAGTGCCGGTCACTTCTACGATCTTGTTGTCATCTTCCTGATAAAATCGCGTAACGAGTAAGGGGTTTGTGATTAGCAAAATACCGCCTAATGAGCCTGCCTTGTTGAAAACGATGCAGCACGCCTGCTGCTCATGTGACTCGCCACAATGTGTTATGAGGGCTCAACTATTGGTAGTGCACACTGCGAAACGCGCTCGATAATCCGCCGGCGTGATACCGAGGTAACGAGTAAAGGTTCTCCACAGAGTGCTCGCATCGCCGAGGTGAGTTCGCACGGCAATGTCCTTGAGCGGCAAAGATGTCTGCTCGAGCAATCGTTGAGCCTCTTCGATGCGCGCGCGTCGGACAAGAGCGGCTGGCGATTCCCCGAGCTCCTGACGACAGCATCGAGTCAACGTTCGCACACTCATTCCCACGTTCCGCGCGAGCCGTTCGAGCGAGAGAGGCTGGTTGAGATGTTCAAAAATGAACGCTGACAGGTCGCGCAATCGCGTCGGCTCATCTTCTTGTCGTTTCAGCATCTGGCTAAACTGTGCTTGACGGCCCGACCGTCGCAAAAACAGAACGAGGTTCTTTGCGACGGCCATGGCGACGGCGTGACCATGGTCCTCCTCCACCAGCGCCAGCATCAGGTCAATACCCGCTGTGATTCCCGCTGATGTCCATACGCGACCGTCCCGGAGAAAGATGTCATCGTCCACTACTCGGACCTTGGGGAATCGCTGCCGCAGCACGTCAACATATTGCCAGTGAGTCGTGGCGCGGCGTCCGTCCAATAAACCGGCTTCGGCGAGCACAAACGCCCCGGTACAAATCGACACCAGGGTCGGGATGCTTCGATGGCGTTGCCGGAGCCATCGTACGGCGCGGGCTTCGGAAGGCGGCAGCTTGCCGGCGATCGCGCCGCCAGCCACGACGACGATATCCGGGGCGCTGATGTCTGCCACATCACCAAGCGAACGCGCGGCTCTCAGCTCAAGCCCATGGCGAGTCCGAACTTCTCGACCGAGCGGCGTAACCAGATAAGACGTGTAGGCCTCGCGTCCCATTACCTCGTTCGCATAGCCGAGCACCGCCCACGGGCCGCTGAGGTCTAACAGCTCGGAGCCAGGAAACAGGAGAAACCAAACCTGACGTGCACGTCGTTTCATGATCCGAATGATCGGCTCGGAATGGCCTAACATGCAATAACATTGTCTTTTGAGCCAATCGACAATTCGCCTAGCATGAGGTCATGAAAACCGGATTAATCATCGCCGTTGTCGCGGTCGCACTCTCGACCGATCTCGCACACTCCGCGGACGCGCAACAGGCTCCTACTGTTCAGGCACCCATTGTGCGTTCCTCCGGTGTGCTCACCATCGGAGAAACCCCGCACCCCTACCTCACTGAGGGTACGGGTCTGACCTGCATTGTCACCGGCCCGGCGCCCTTACACCCGCCGCTGTGGTCCGACCGATTGAAGCAACGGATTCGCTTTGTCTATGTCGATTTCAAGAACAGTTGGAACGCGGAATCGCCTCGCAACGTGGACAAGATCACCATGGACTCGCTGGTCGACGAAATCGACCAGGTCCGGAGAGCTCTGGGATTGGACAAAGTCTGCGTCCTTGGCCATTCCGCGCCTGGGTTTGTCGCGGTGGAGTACGCCTTACGGCATCCGGAGCACGTCTCTCACTTAATCCTTGTGTGTGTCGAGCCTCACTTCACTCGCGAGTTTCGACAAGCCCATGACGCATTCTGGGAGACGGACGCCTCCGCTGATCGAAAGGCGGTGAAGCAGCGGCTGGATGAACGTCTGCCGAACGCGACGCTGGCGTCACTCTCGCCCCGAGATGCATATGCGATGCGATATGTCCGCAACGGCCCGAAATACTTCTACGATCCGACCTACGACTTTTACTGGGTGTGGGCTGGGAAACACTTCTCGGCGGAGCTGCTCAATCGGTATGTAAACACGATTGCGGCTGACTGGGATCCGCGGCCGCGGCTCGCCCACAACACCATTCCCACGTTTCTGGCGCTGGGCCGCTACGACTACAACGTACCCTATGTAACGTGGGACAGCTTGAGGAAAACGACATCGCATCTGACGTCCTACCTGTTCGAACGGAGCGGGCATTTCCCCATGATCGAGGAGAGGACTCTATTCGACGACCGCTTGATAGAGTGGTTAAAGCAGACCAGTAAAGAAGCGCCCGAACAGCTCGGATCGGGGAGCAAGAAGCCATGAATCAAGTGAACCGAAAAATTAACGCAAGCATGTCCCGAACCGACTCCGTCGTTCGTCTTTGAAATGAGTTAAACAAGTCAAAAAGCAAAATCACAAACCAATATGAGCACAACAAAAGACAATCGATTCATCCAACCATACCTCTTCTTTAACGGAAGTTGCGAACAAGCCATTGAGTTTTACCGCAAAGCCCTGGGCGCCGAAGTCGAGATGATGATGCGCTTCAAAGAGAGTCCTGAGCCGCCTCCGCCCGGAGCAGTTCCGCCCGGTTTCGAGAACAAAATCATGCACGCCAGCTTCCGCGTCGGCCAGACTACCGTGCTGGCATCCGACGGCTGCTCCGCCGACAAGCTCCGTTTTCAAGGCTTTTCCCTCTCGCTCTCCGTGCCGACCGAAGCGGAAGCCGACCGCGCTTTCACCACATTGGCCGATGGCGGGCAGGTAAAGATGCCGCTCACGAAAACATTCTTTTCACCGCGTTTCGGCATGCTCGAAGACCGGTTTGGAATCGGATGGATCATTCAAGCGTTATCTCAAGGGCAAAAATGAACCCGGTATGAGCGCATCTAAACAAATCGACAAACAAATTGCGGGGCTCACCGGCTGGCGTGGTCGAACGACGGCCCACTTGCGTAATGTCATCAGCGACGCGGATTCAAAATTAACCGAAGGATTCAAATGGAATACCGCCGTGTGGAGCGCGAAGGGCAACGTGTGCGCCCTTGGGGCATTCAAGGACCACATCAAGATTAACTTTTTCAAAGGGGCGTTACTGCCGGACCCTCATCATCTGTTCAATAGCGGACTTGAGGCAAAGGCCTCTCGGGCAATCGATCTCTACGAGGGCGACGCTGTAAATGAGTCGCATCTAAAAGCGCTCGTGCGTGCTGCTGTTACTCACAATAGCGCCAGCAAATAACAAATTAACTCATAAATGAAAACCAACACCAACGCTTCTTGAATCAGATACCCAAGCCCTTCCTATTTCGAGGAAGACACTTTGGACCGGCCGTATACCGTCGAAATTTTTTGGCGCCCAGAGAGCGACGCTACAATTTCTTCCATTCCTGATGCGCGATGTGCGCCGGGACCGGTGGGGTATGCTTCTCCTCTTCCATCATTCGCTCCGCTAGCCATTCGACCATTCAAAATATGTGTCTCGCTGAGCATCTCTGCGCAGTTCTGCGATGTAGCGGGATAGCTTTCGCCACGAGGCAATTATCGGGCCACTAAAGAAATCACCGACTAGTTCAAGAGTAACCTCGCGACGAAATACCAACAGGCCAAGGCTTTCCCAGGTCAACGACACCATGTAAACGGCGTCTTCGCCATCCGGTCCGAGGACTTCACCGATCTCCTTTGCATCGGCGCCATCTGGCAGTGAAAGCACGCGGCGAAGGGCACTGGTAAACGCTGGACTCTGGAATGATTTCACGAGCTCGAGCATCGCTTCTCTTCGCCTTTGTTGGCGGTAATAACGAATTTGCACCGCTGCGAAAATGACGCCGGCCGTCACGTCAAAAGCATTAATTAGATTTGCCAGTGTCGAGAGGTCCACTTCAGCGAGGATCCGTCACGCGCCCGAGAAAAAGACAGAGTCCGCTCGGGACGTGCTGAATGGCGTAAATGAATGGGCGATCGACTTTCACTTCAAGAGGCGGCTTTGGCCGCGCCATAGCCGTCGCCCTCATCATCACTACTGCGGTAGCTGCGGCCGCTTCGGTTCCTTTTTCGTCGACGGCAATGAAGGTCTTATGAAAGACATTGGAGATGTAGAGGTAATCGTTCGGCTTGCGCGGCGCCATCTTATCGAAATTCGCGCTGCCTTGCGGAATGTCGAATGCGCTCTTCATTCCAAGCGCCTGAAGTGTTTCTGCGAGCGCAATCGTCGGCGGCTCGAGCTTGAATTTGGGCAAATGCAGATCGATATCCTGCGCTTGTAGCTTTGCGCATTCGGTCAAAATGTCGGCGGTGAGCTTCGATTCCACTGTGCGAAGACCATTCACCTCGTCTGGAAGAAGGACGAGAAATTGAAGATCGTCGCCAACATAGGGAACGCTGACTGCGCTGAAGCCCTGACGCTTGACGTAACCGAATCGCGCCGTTTTCCGCATCATCGGAACATTGGTCGGGGCGCCACCGCGGACATGGAATGATTCTGGCTGAGTTGTCTTCGCGGAAAATGCATCCGCCCACGCGGCCTTGAGATACAGAGCGTTCGCCAGAACGAGTCGCGTCAATTTATTCAGTGCATTTTCAGGTATGAGATCGCGAATCTTGTCGCGCGTCTGATCCGCCACCCATTTGTTGATGTGCTGTGCAGCTGCCGAAGGACTCGCGGTGAAATCAATCGGCTCGAATGCGGCGCCATAATTTTGTTTTACCAGCGACAAAAAATCCTGACGAAAATCGTAGCCTTTTTGAGCAAAGAGGCGGTTGGCGATGTTTAATGTGATCGGTTCGGTCGGGCCACCGAATTCCTTCGATTTTTTTGCGAGCTCTGCAGTCTTCACGCTCATTTCTTCCAGCGAATGCTGCAGCGAAGCGAACGAGGGAGCCGCGTTGCCAGAGTCACTTGCGAAATGCAGCACGCGCGCCATTCCCACGCGCGTGTCGCCATCGGCGCCAGCGAACGTCATGGCAAGGGCGCTCTCGATTGAGTAGGGGGAAACACAAAGATTCTCGTTACCTGTGGCAAGCTGCCGGTGGAGATCGACGGCGAGGCCGTTCGTCGCCTTTGCCGCCAGATCGAAGTTTGTTGTGGCATGCGCCATTGCAGTGACTAACGCGCCGAACAACTGCAAAATCAAAAGCCGCTTCATCCCAGCAATGAAACACCGAAATTGCAAACGTCGCGATGCTAATTACTCGAGGATCGACGCGTTGAAGAGAGCGCGTTCCATGAGACAATTCCCTTATGGACGAACTGAAAATCGCCACTCGCGCTGAGATCTCAGAGACGGACAAGTGGGACCTGACGCATCTTTTTGCCGATGTCGGCAAATGGCAGGAGGATTTTGCCTGGCTGCAGCACACATATTCAAAGCTTCAAAACTGGAAGGGCAGAGTCGGGGAGTCGGCGCAGACGCTGGCAGAAGTGCTTGATTTCGAAAAGTCGCTCGATCTGAAGATTGAGCGCATCTATCACTACGCGTCGCTGCAATTGGCGGAGGACAGCGCCAACAACGAATACCTTGTGCGGATTGGGCAGGTCCAGAATCTGCTCACAAAGATCGGTGAAACAGCTGCGTTTCTTGTCCCCGAAATTCTGGCGATCGACGAAGAAACGTTTGCCAAATTTGTTGCCGATCCTGTGCTCGCTGAATGGCGAATCAAGTTGCACAAGGTCCGGCGAATGAAACCACATGTGCTGTCGGTTCCCGAGGAACGCCTTCTCGCATTGGGTAGTGTCGCGTTGAGCGGTTACGACGACACCTTTTCACAATTGACCGACGTGGACATGAAGTTCGGCGTCCTAATCGATGAGAAGGGCCGGGAAAGACCGCTTACCCAAAGCTCATTCAGTTCGTTCTTGGTGAAGCGAGATCATGAGCTGCGTAAGGGCGCTTTCCAGCAATTCTATGCAGAATTTAGGGATCATCAGTACACACTTGCCGCGTCCCTTGCTTACGCCGTCAAGGCAGATGTCTTCCGCGCGCGAGCAAGACATTACTCGTCGTCCCTCGAGGCAGCGCTGTTTCCAGACGATGTACCCATTGCGGTTTACGAAGGATTGATTCAATCGGTTCGCGCGAATTTGAAACCGCTCTTTCGCTATTTCGATTTGCGCCGCCGCGCGCTTGGGTTGCGGGAACTGCATCACTACGACACGTATGTCCCGCTCGTTCCGGAGATCGAGACGCGCTTCACGTTTGATCAGGCTGGCGCGATGGTCTTAGGCGCGCTCGAACCATTGGGTAAGCAATATGTCGATATCCTGGCGGAAGGGCTGCGCAGTGGTCGCTGGTGCGATCGCTACGAAACGAAAGGCAAACGCAGCGGCGCCTTTTCATGCGGAAGCTACCAGGCGCCTCCCTACATCCTGATGAATTATAAGGAGGACGTCTTCTCCGACGTGTACACACTTGCACACGAAGCTGGTCACTCCATGCACAGCTGGTTTTCGCAAAATTCACAGCCGTTTCAGGATTACGAGTATCCAATTTTTCTGGCTGAGGTTGCATCGACGTTCAACGAGGAACTCCTCACCGAGCATTTGCTCAAAACGACGAGCGATCCCAAGATGCGCGCCTACATTATCAATCGGCAAATCGACGATCTGCGGGGCACGCTTTTCCGGCAGACCATGTTTGCTGAGTTTGAGAAAATTATTCACGCTATCGAAGAAAGCGGTGACGCGCTTACTCTGGACGGCTTCCGGTCCCAATATCGCGGGCTTCTCGAATCTTATTTTGCTGAAAACTTTGTGCTGGATGCCGAGCTGGATTTGGAATGCCTGCGCATTCCGCATTTCTACCATGCATTTTACGTTTATAAATACGCGACAGGGATTTCTGCTGCGGTGGCGCTTTCCCAACGCGTGCTTGCCGGCGAGCCAGGGAGTGTGGGAGCGTACCTTGATTTTCTCCGTTCCGGCGGCTCGAAATTTCCACTGGAAACATTGAAAGCGGCGGGTGTGGACATGACCACATCGGCCCCGATCGAGAGCACCTTGCGTTTGTTTGAACAGCGGCTTGACGAATTGGAAGGCCTGCTGCTGTAGGGTGTATGTGTTTCCACTCTGTGGCGGCAGCCGTGTCGGCTGCGCCTTAAATATTGCAGGCGGCATACCTGCCACTACAAATTCGAGCAATGCAGTTGGATGCCGATAGACTTCGTCAAAAATTGACGCCCCTGTTCCTCGAAAACTTCGAAAAGTTTGGAGAATTGGGTGCGGCGATTTCTATCTGGCAGGATGGAAAACCGATAGTCGACCTTTATGGCGGATCTTGCGATGCTCGCCGCGAAAAACCATGGGAAGCTGATACGCTCGTTCTCGTCTGGTCGGCCACTAAGGGAATTGGCAGCGCATGCGTTCTGCATGTGTTGCAAGAGCACAGGATTGGTATCGACAGAACCGTGGCAGAGTTTTGGCCGGAGTTTGCTCAGACGGGCAAAGAAAGGATCACGATAACACAATTGCTTTCGCATCAGGCCGGACTTTGCGCTTTGGACGCGCGAGTTGATGTGCTCGATTACAGTGCGGTTATTCGAGCAATCGAAGCGCAGAAGCCATTGTGGCCGCCCGGGACTGCCCATGGCTATCACGCCCGGACATTTGGATTCTTACTCGATGAACTCGTACGTCGAATTGCTGGGAGAACACTTTCGCAATATTGGCGCGAAGTTTTTGCGCAACCGCTCAGCGTCGATTTTTGGATCGGTTTGCCCGCAGAGGAAAATTCACGTGTAGCCAGCGTTTATGCTGCAAAAAGCGGCAGGTCCCCGGAGCCGAAAAATCGCCAGTCCGGCTCGGACTTTTATGTTGATCTTGTCACGCCGGGCACGCTGGCACGTAAAACATTCTCGTTACCGTACGGGTTGCAGTCCGTTAGCGGGATGAACACTCCCGATGTGCGCGCCCAACCGGTTGTTTCATTCGGCGGGATCGGAAGCGCCTCGGCACTTGCCAAATTCTATTCCATGCTTGCGAATGGGGGTAAACTCGAAGGGCAAACCTTCTTCTCGGAAGAAACAATTGCGTGGATGACCACGGTACTTGCAGATGGCATGGACCGCGTTTTTCAAATACCGACTGCCTTTTCAGCCGGGTTTATGAAAGATCCGCGAAACGTGGCAGATAGAATGTTCGGTCCATCTGCGAACGCATTCGGCCATCCGGGCGCGGGAGGCAGCCATGCCTTTGCCGATCCTGAAAACAGACTAGCTTTTGCATACGTCATGAATCAGATGGAACACCAGGTATTGCCCAACGAGAAATCGCTGCGCTTGGTGGACGCGGTTTACATGTAGGATGTGATTCTGCAACGCGCTTTGTTTCGGCGTGCCCCGCGGTTGCGCGCTACCCTATTAGCCGATGATTGCGACCAATACTTTTCGCCGGTGCGTTGCGCGGCGATGTTCGAACAGAAAAATGCCCTGCCAGGTTCCGAGCTGCATTTTTCCATCGACAATGGGCACCGTCTCGCTGGTGCGTGTCAGGACCATGCGAATGTGTGATGGCATATCATCGCTTCCTTCGGAAGCATGTTTGAAGTAGTCCAGATCTTCCGGCACAAGGCGATTGAAGAATTCCTCCAGATCACGGCGTGCGGTCGGATCGGCATTTTCCATGATGATCACGCTACAACTGGTATGCTGGATAAAAACGGTCGCCGTCCCGGTTTGTACACCGCACTTGTCGATCTTTGACTGTACTTCGTCGGTGATTTCGTACAGTCCCTTTCCGTTCGTGTGAACTTCAATTCGATCGTGATGAACGCGCATTAGAGCGCAGGTTATTTCAACGAGATCACTGGAGCAATCGGTAAACCGACAGGCTGGGAAGTCTGTCTGCCGAGACAGCCAAGGATGGCTATCTTCCGGGTGCGCGTTGATCTCCGCCTCGGCTGATGGCCTAATAGTCTGGATGCGAGGTGATCTGGAGCGCGTGCTGTTTGATGAGCCGGCAATTCATCGGCGCCTGGATGATGTTGCTGCGCAAGTTTCCAGCGACTATCGCGATCACGAACTAACCGTGATCGCGGTGTTGCACGGGAGCTTGATGTTCGTCGCTGACCTGCTTCGCCGAATTCCGCTTCCCTTGAAACTGGATTGCGTGAGCGTGGCGAGTTACCACGGAAAAGCGCAGACCAGCAGCGAGGTCGTATTCAAGGAGGTCACAGTCCCGGACGTCGTGGGTCGAGATGTTTTGATTCTGGATGATATTCTGGATAGCGGTCACACGCTCGCAGCCATTCGGGAGACGTTGGAGACGGCGAAGCCGCGCAGCATCCGGGTATGCGTGCTGTTGAGCAAAAAGAAACAACGCGCTCGGGAAGTCATTCCAGATTATGTTGGATTCGAGATCGAAGACGAATTTGTTGTCGGTTACGGGCTCGATTTTAGGGAACGTTATCGCAATCTTCCTTACATTGGCGTTTTGCGGAAAGAATTACTGGAGAACGGTTGAGCGGTCATGTCGAGTGAAGCCGAAAGATTCCGCGACTCACCTTTAAACCGGTGCCACGGGATTCCTCGACTCCACTAGGAATGACATGATCAGATGAAAGTCCAAGTACTGTTCTACGCGCAACTGCGCGACCTGGTCGGAATGCGCCAATTGGATGTCGATGTAGCGGATGGGGCCACCGTCCGCGACTTGCTTGGGCAACTCTACACGCACCAACCGAAACTTCGGCAGCATGATAAGAGCATCTTGATTGGGGCAGGCGTGGAATTCGTCGATCGAAATTTCAAGCTCTCTGCGGGAGACGAAATTTCGATTATGCCGCCTGTACAGGGCGGGTGAAGTTCGCGGCGCACCGTGGACTGTTCGCTTTGCCACGACGACAATTCATTGGCGGCGGCGCATCACTCTGTGCGCGACGACTGATTTCAGTCCCGGAAATTTTTGAAATTTGTTGCAACACCAAAGTCTCGGTTGCGGATGAATTGAATGACTGCCTGCAGATCGTCCTTCTTCTTTCCGGTCACTCGAATCTGCTGATCCTGCAGTTGGCTTTGCACCTTGAAACCTTGTGACTTGATCGCCTGGATCATTTCCTTTGCTTTGTTTCCTTCCAGTCCCTGTTGAATCTTTAATTCCTGCCGGGCGTGGCCGACAGATGAAATTGCGGGCTCGTCCTGTTCGATATTGCGCAAGTCCACGCCGCGCTTTGAAAGTTTGCCGATGAGAATTTCGCGCAAGCCTCGAAGATGACCTGCATCTTGCGCGGTGAGCGTGATCTTGTCCTTCTCGAGAAGTATCTCAGTTATTATGCCCTTGAAGTCGAAACGAGTCGCCAGCTCTTTGCGTGCCTGATTGACCGCATTATCAAGTTCCTGCGTGTCTACTTCGGAGACGATGTCGAATGAAGGCATGGAAGTCTGGATACTTGATGCTTAATGCCAAATCCGCGCAAGTCAGCTTTAGGGGTTTTCCTCCATTATCTTGATGTCGCCGTCAGCTGTACGCATCTTGATTGCGGCTTTGCCTCCGCCGCGAACCAACGTGTCGATTTTCGTGGCCTCTGCAGAGGTCGGTCGTGCAACTGCGGGATCATCAAAGTCGTTGGCGATTCTGCCGTACGCCGTTTCGGCAACAAGATGGAAAGCAGCCTCGCTGGGAAGAAACGCCCAGGCGCTTCCCTGCGTGATATTTGCCTGAATCGAAAAAGTTCCACGTTCCCACCATTCGTAAGAAATGGTGAGATTGCCTCGCTGTAAGGCAAGTTCGGTGTCAGTAAAGCAATTACGGGCGATCATGCGCCCGTCGCCTAACTTGGCATGCACACTTCGTCCGCGCATTCCGTCCACGAGAACTTCGCCCGCATCAAGGCTCAGCTGCGATATGTTCGTGGTTGCAGGAACTACAATGGTGCAATCAACCGTGCCTGAGCGATCAAAAAAAGCCCACCGTGGCTTCGGAGGAATTTTGACGTTGATCGAAACGGAGGTTGGCTGCACGGAAACGTCGATCGCAATTCCTTTCAGTTGCATGCGGCCGTAGGCTTTCTTGGTCGCCTGGACCCGAATTTCGTTGGTGTTTGAACCGTAGACCAGAATCGCGCCATCGCCGTTTTGGATGCTTAGGTCCGTGTTTGGCTGGATCGTGTAGACCTGCTCGAAAGTCTCCTCAAGAACGCGATCGCTTTCCGGGCGACAACCGGCAAACGACAACACCAGTAAGACAACAATCCGCTGAACCCCAGGAGCCTTACTGAAAGGTGATCGCACGTATGAACTCTATCAGCGCGTGCAGGTTATTCATCAAGGGAAGAGCCGCCGTGACAGTGATAAAAGCAAAAAGCGTTGCTTCACTCCAGAAGTCGTGGCGCGCTTCATCTTTCAGGTAATTGTCGGCGATGTTCCAAAACGGTTGCGCAGGATTGCGCATGTAACGTCCGCTGAATTCTCCGAATGCGACGGAATGATAGCTGTAATCCGTTACAGGCATTCGGCGAGATTGGCGTTCGGTAAGATCAAACAAATCGCGGCGGCCGCGATCAGGAATCGTTAAGGGCGTTGGTTTCATGTTTCAGTTTTTCTTGTTTCCTTTTAGATGCACTGCTCTCCCTCATTGGATTCAAAACTGTTCGTTTCGTCCCGATGCTCGCGTTGGCGATTGCGATTGAAGGGGCAGGCAGGCGTGCAGGTCCCTCGATCGGCTACACCCAGAGCGTGCGGTCGAAGGTCCGATATTGAATCGCTTCGCTCACATGCTCAGGCGAGATCTCAGCCTTGCCATCGAGATCAGCGATAGTGCGCGAAACTTTCCGGATGCGATCGTAGGCGCGGGCGCTCAGGTTCAATTCGTTCATTGCTACGCGAATCAAGTCCTGCGAATCCTGAGTGAGTTTGCAGTGTTGCTTAAGCTGGCGCGTGGCCATGCGAGCATTGCAATTTACGTTTGCGTCGCTGCGAAACCGCTCTTGCTGACGCTGTCGCGCGCGAACAATGCGCTCACGGATCGCGGCGGACGTCTCTTCAATGCGCTCGCTGGCGACGTCTCGATACTCGACGGCTGGCACTTCAATGTGCAGATCGATACGGTCCAGCAGCGGCCCGGAGACGCGCTGTCGATAACGCTGCACCTGGGCGGGACCGCAACGGCATTCGCGTTTGAGATCGCCAAAGTAGCCGCATGGACACGGATTCATCGCGGCGACAAGCATGAACTCTGAGGGAAAAGTGACGCTGCCCGCTGCACGGGAAACGGTAACTTTTCCGTCTTCCAGTGGCTGGCGCATTACTTCCAGCGCGGATCTTTTGAATTCAGGCAGCTCATCCAGGAAGAGGACACCATTGTGGGCGAGACTCACTTCGCCCGGGTTTGGGAACGCACCACCACCGAGCAGCCCAATGTCGCTGATGGTGTGATGCGGCGGACGAAATGGTCGAGTGGAGACAAAAGATTTTTCGGTATCGAGGAGCCCGGCAATGCTGTGAATCTTTGTCGTCTCAATCGCTTCCTCGAGTGAAAGAGGCGGAATAATGGTGGGGATACGTTTGGCCAGCATCGATTTTCCCGAACCGGGCGGCCCGACCATCAACACGTTGTGACCGCCAGACACCGCGACTTCAATCGCGCGTTTGACGTGTCCCTGCCCCTTAACATCGCCGAAATCGACGTCATAGCTTTGATGTGCGGCAAAAAAACCCGTCAAATCAGCACGCGTTGGAAGCAGGGAAGTTTCGCCGCGCAAGAACGCGAATGTCTGTCGCAAATTTTGCACGCCGTAGACGTCGATCTTATCGACCATCGCAGCTTCGAGAGCGTTTGCTTCCGGTACGAATAACGCGCGCTTGCCGCGGCGCCGCGCCTCCAATGCCACCGGCAAAACGCCTTTGACGGCTCGGACCGTGCCGTCCAAGGCGAGTTCACCTACAAAGCTGAAGTTTTCAAACGGCGAGCTGTCCAGTTCTTCTGTCACCGCGATCATTCCAAGGGCGATTGGCAGGTCGAAGCTCGGTCCTTCTTTTTTGATGTCGGCGGGCGCAAGATTGATTGTGGTGCGACCCCGCGGCCAGTAGTAGCCGCTGTTTGCGATGGCCGTGGTAACCCGATCGCGGCTTTCCCTCACAGCGGCGTCCGGCAGCCCAACAATAACAATGTTCGGGTCGCCGCCGGCGCCGTTGACCTCGATTTCAACCTCGTAGGCGTCCACCCCGTAAACAGCCGCGGAGTAAATTTTTGCCAGCATCGCCGTGGCAGCGTTGCAGAAAATCGTTGCGTGGAAAAGCGTCAAATATCCCTCTAAAGGGGGAGGTCACTTACCCTGACAAATCTCGTAGAATATATGGGGAGTTATCCTAAACAGCCCTAGGAACTACAGGGCAAGTAGGAGCCCTTAAAAAGATTGAACAGGAGGCGTTCGGTCAGTGTCACTATTCAGAATATTTAACCTTGTTAAGTAGTTCCTAGGATGCTAGAACGCGTGATCGACAAGCCTGCTACGAAAGAGTTGTACGGGAGGTTGTCGATCCACCCCCAAAATGATTAATGAAAAAGAGTTATATGGCTGCTGAGGATAGCGATACCGGAATTAAGATTTACCTGCGCGAGATTGGGCAAATCCCGTTGTTGACTCCGGACCAGGAAATCGAGTTGGCCGCTAAGATTAAGAAAGGCGATCGCGAAGCGCGAGCGCTCATGATCCGGTCTAACTTGCGGCTGGTCGTCAAGATCGCGCACGACTATGCGAATCTAGGCCTTCCGCTTCTCGACCTGATCTCAGAGGGAAATATTGGTTTGATGAAGGCGGTGGAACGGTTCGATCCGGCAAAGGGCGGAAAGCTTAGCACTTACGCCGCCTGGTGGATCAAACAGTCCATCAAACGGGCACTGGCGAACCAGAGCAAGACGATTCGCCTGCCTGTGCATCTGGTGGACAAAATCTCCAAGATGCGCCGGGTTTCCCTGCAAATGAGTGAGGAGTTGGGCCGCGAACCGACTGATGAAGAGCTGGGGGATGAAATTGGAATTGCGAGCGGAAAAGTTTCTCAGCTAAAGACTGTGTCGATCCGCCCGGCGTCGCTTGATGCGCCTATTAGCGACGATGATTCCACCGAGTTCGGCGAGATCGTGGGCGACGAGGACGCGCAAACGCCATTCGAGCTGCTGCGTGACAAAAACCTTCGCAACGAAGTCGGCGGTCTGCTTGATGTGCTGGATGACCGTGAGAAGAAGATCATTTTTCAGCGATTCGGACTGGACGGTGGCAAACCAAAAACGCTTGAGGAAGTGGGTAAGAAATTCGGCGTCACCCGCGAACGGATTCGTCAGTTGCAAAACATCGCGCTATCGAAGTTGCGCCGCGCGCTGGGCAAGAAGGAGCGTCCGGTCGATGTCGAATTGCCAGTGGAAGCTTAAGCTGGATAATATCTTCGGTTCAGAATGCGCGGACTTGCAGTCCGCGCGTTTTGTTTTCATTTCACTACACGCAGCTGGATTGAATTGATCGATGCCTTACCCATCCGCACATCACTAATGATTACCATCCGGTCGCCGGATGTAACCCACTTGTTCTTGCGCAAAAACTTCTCGGCCGCTGAAATCGTCCTGTCTGGACCTCCTGCGAAATCGATGCAAGCGGGAAACGTTCCCCAGTGAAGCGCCAGTTGTCTGTAAACTTCCTCGTTAGGAGTGAAGGCAAAGATCGGTGCACGTTGGGGCCTCAGATTTGAAGCATACTGCGCCATCCTTCCCTGCATCGTAAAGACAACCAGTTTTGAATCTTGCAGTGAGTCCGCCAGCGTGACAGCCGAAGCCACCATTTTCTGCCGAGTGTTTTCCAGTAGTGCGTTCTTTGCATAACCGGCGCCACCGCTGCGTTCGATACGTATTGCCACGCGACGTAAGACTTCGACGCAATCGACGGGGTAACTACCAATCGTCGTTTCGCCGCTCAGCATGAGAGCGTCGGCTTGTTCGAAAACCGCGTTTGCCACATCGGTGATCTCGGCGCGTGTGGGCAAAGGATTGTTGATCATCGATTCCAACAGCTGAGTCGCGACGATGACCGGCTTGCCCAGGCGGAGACAATTTTTCACGATTCGACGCTGGATGATTGGCAGGTCTTCCATTGGGCATTCAATTCCCAAATCGCCGCGTGCGACCATGATTGCGTCGGTACTCTCGATGATTTTGTCGATCGATCGCACCGCCAGTTGATCCTCGATTTTTGCCACGATCTGCGCCTTACTCTTTTTCTTCGCCAGAAGTTTTCGCAGCTGTTCGATGTCGCGCTTCTCGCGCACGAAACTCAGTCCGATGAAATCCGCGCCCATCTCCACGCCGAAGGAGATATCGACCAGGTCCTTACTCGTGA
>Ga0193721_1000179_pt1 | contig 18838 bp, 19 predicted proteins | sample U2s2metaG_FD_145078 | JGI IMG/M metagenome (GOLD analysis project Ga0193721, IMG submission 145078) | Soil microbial communities from a riparian zone of the East river system, Colorado, United States - U2s2 | ecosystem: Environmental > Terrestrial > Soil > Riparian zone | place: USA: East River...
AGTTGATAGTTGATAATTGATAGTTAAGAGCTGATTCGCTCTCAAAGTTCAGCAAAATGAAAAAACGCAAACTTGGAAAAAGTAATCTGGAAGTCTCAACCATCGGTCTCGGCTGCATGGGAATGAGCTACGCGTACGGTCCGCCTGGCGAGAAGCAGGAGATGATCGCATTGATTCGGTCGGCCGTTGAACGCGGCGTCACATTTTTTGATACCGCTGAAGTTTATGGTCCGTACACGAATGAAGAACTCGTTGGTGAAGCGCTCGCTCCGTTTCGAAACCAGGTGGTGATAGCCACCAAGTTCGGTTTCAAAGCCGGTTCGAAGATTGAAACGAGGTGGAAAGATTTGGATAGCCGCCCCGAGCACATCAAAGAAGTGGCCGAAGCCTCGCTGAAGCGACTCCGGACCGACGTAATCGATTTATTTTATCAACACCGTGTTGATCCCAATGTGCCGATCGAAGACGTGGCAGGAGCCGTGAAGGAGCTCATCGATGAGGGAAAAGTGAAGCATTTCGGCCTTTCGGAGCCAGGAGTGCAAACGATCCGTCGCGCAGATGCGGTGCAAGCCGTCACTGCAGTTCAGAGCGAGTATTCGTTATGGTTTCGGGATCCGGAGAAGGAACTGCTATCTGCACTCGAAGAACTCGCCATCGGTTTTGTGCCGTATAGTCCGCTTGGAAGAGGCTTCCTCACTGGAAAAATAAACGAGAACACAACGTTCGACAGTTCGGACTTTCGCAACACGCTTCCTCGTTTTACGCCGGAGGCGCGCAAAATGAACCAGGCATTAGTTGATCTGCTTGGCGAGATTGCAAACCGAAAGAAGGCGACGCCTGCGCAGATCGCGCTCGCTTGGTTACTAGCGCAGAAGCCATGGATTGTTCCAATTCCGGGCACGACGAAGCTGCGGCGACTCGAAGAGAACCTGGGTGCAACTGAAATCGAACTTACAGCGGACGATCTTCGTGACATCGAAAGCGCCGCATCAAAGATCAAAGTCGAAGGCGCTCGATACCCTGAAAGGCTGGAGCAAATGGCCGGGCGGTGAGGTGAAGTAAGAAGGCGGCCTGAGGCAGGCCGTCTGCAGGTTCCTCATCGATGCGTGCCGATGGAGGCGGGCCGCCCTCGGCTCGCAAGTAACTGATCTAAACTATCCACGGAGACGGCCTCTAAGCGTTATCAAGAATTTCGGCGACCTTTTTAATCGTGTTCCAATTGCGGTTAGTGGCGGGCACGCCGAGAAGTTTCTCGACCTTGCCGAGGTAACTGATCGCCTTCATCTGCCGGCGATACAGTCCCAAAACAAACCTGCCTTCGATCGCAATGACTTTGAGCAGCCAGTCGTCTTCCGATGGTAGACTCAGAGGAAGCCCAGGCGGCGAAGGAAGTCGTTTGGCTAGCACGTTGACGAAGCGCGTTATGTCCGGACCGGAAGGTTGTCGTGAGAACGGGTCCTTTGATGCGAGTTTAATGATGTCGCCTGCGGGACAAATCATAATCTCGGATTTGAACGGCAACTTCTTCGCGATCGCAGTGCGCAGAACGGATTCGCGCACATTTTCACGTACAACAAAGGTGCCGACTGCGCCGACGTTGATCACATCGAACTTTGACAACTGCTTTGCGAGTAACGCGGGCCGACACCGATTCGCCCCACCGACATTCACCGCACGAAGAAATACGACCTGGCGCATACGGGAGTTTGTACTGGCCAGTGAACAGGGACTAGTGATGAGTGACCAGCTTTAACGGACACAGGGTACTTCCTAAACGTCTACTTGCGCCAAAACTCCGCTACCGTTTACGGTCTTTTTTAATGAGAATCGCGTCTCGGCGACAAGTTTGTGGAATGGGTACGCCGAATGAGTCTGCGTCGCTCTACGGTGTCACCGGCTGTCTGGATTCGCTGTTGCTGCCTTGTTCATCGCGTTCCGCGCCGACTTTGCTGGCTTTGTTAGTCGTCGCCATCTTCGACTTCGGCTTAGCGGGTTCATAATCCTGCAACCACGCACTCCATTGCATGTTCTCTTTCCATGCCGTAATTCCCGAATGGCCGTAGTGCTGTTCAACCTCGTACTCGTCGTCTTTTACGACAGGGCACCAGAATAGCCGGCCGGCCCTCCGCCAGCCATCGAGGATGATGCCGTCCGTGAAAGGCTGATTCCGCGCAGTCACTACAAGGCAATTATTTTCGCTCGACGTATGATCGTAGGCGACGCCCCAGTGAATCACCAGCGTCCTGAGCTTGAGTTCTTTTAATTGCGTGCCGATATCCTGTGCCCAATGGCCGCACCACCCGCGTTTTCGTGCGCCGACGTTGACCAGGAAGGCCTGAAACTCTGGATTTAAGACGACGTGATAATCGCGTGCCAGTTTGCGCGCCGTTGTGTGCGCCGTAATCGACACAAGCTCGGCTTCCTTCGGATCCACGTCGGACGAAAGCCCCGCGAGCGCCTTGCTCAAATTCCTGATCGATTTCTCGTCTTTGGCGAATGCCCTATCGGCGAGAGGCAGAAACGCGCACACGAATAAAATGCCAAGACTTAACTTAAACATTCTTTTTAGTCCTCTAAGGGTTTTCAATCCAGCACCGGCATTGTAACAACAAATGCGGCCGTCGTAGACAGTTCGATGCATGCTTTAAGCGTGAATGCTCCTCGTGTCCAGACTTCGTTGATGATAAAAATGTCCCTTCGCTAGATGCATCTTCGGCAACTTATTTATTGCTTCGTATTAATTGGAATTCTTGGGGTTGTTGCGAAAACTGCCTCGGCCAGCGGGCGTGATTTGTGGCAAACATTTGTCCGAGCGCTTTCCGCTCTGGCCCGCCACAAGACTTTAAGTTGGATTGGGCTGGGCGTGCTGGTTCTGGTGGTCCGCGCCGCGCTTCTTCCGATCTGGCCCATCCCTACGCCCACCATCTACGACGAGTTTAGTTATCTTCTGCAAGCTGACACTTTTGCAAATGGCCGCCTAACGAATCCAGCCCATCCGCTTTGGCGGTTCTTTGAAAGCACTTACATCCTTCAACAGCCAACTTATGCCTCTCGATTTCCTCCTGCGCAGGCGCTTGCGATGGCGGTAGGGCAGTTGCTCTTCGGGCATCCGTGGTTTGGCGTGTGGTTGAGTGCAGGTCTGCTGGCTGCGGCACTTTGCTGGGCGTTGCAAGGTTGGCTGCCTCCCGGCTGGGCGCTTCTTGGCGCGTTTATCGGTTTGAATATTTGCCTTTTCAGCTATTGGATGAACAGCTACTGGGGAGGTGCGGTGACCGCAATCGGTGGCGCGCTGGTTGTCGGCGCCTGGGCCCGCATCACGCGAGGCAAGCGATGGCAATACGCGTGGGTCTTGGGAGGTGGAGCAGTGATTGTCGTCCTGGCGCGCCCATTTGAAGGGTTGTTGCTCGTGATTCCCACGCTCATCGCGCTAGCCATGGCAAACCGCAATGCGCGTGTATGGCTGCCGATTTTGCTGATCGGCATCGCCGGGGCTTCCTGGTTTGCCTATGACAATTACCGTGTGACCGGTCACCCCTTTCGTCTGCCGTACCAGTTGTATTACGAGCAATACGAGACAGCGCCGCCTTTCTCCTTCATCCCCGTCGACACCACGTCGCGAACCCTTCGACCTTTTGATCCCGGGTTGCGAATGCGGGAAGCATATGAGCGCGCGCGGAGTTGGCGGGTGTTTCTGGACCGTCCGATGGACTGGCTCACGATGCTCCTGTATCATTATGGTAACCTGATCTGGGTGTTGCCGCTGGCAGCGTCCATGCCGCTTCTGGTACGCTCGAAAAGGACACAATTCCCCCTCGTACTTGCAATGGTGATGGGGACGGCGTCGCTGATTGAAGTTTGGTGGTATCCACACTATGCAGCACCGTTTCTGGCGGTTCTCTTGATCCTTGCAGCACAGTCGCTGCGTTACCTGAGTCAATGGAAGTATCATGGACAAGAGGCAGGCCGTTTCCTGGTCAACGCTATACCGGCTGCAGTAGTGCTGGTGATGATGACTTCCGAGGGCGAAGCGATCGCGAGGCACGAGACGACCGACCAGATTCAATCGAAGAGCGCGCAGGTCGCACAAAAGGAAAGCATTGAACACGAATTGCTGAAGAAGCAGTCGGGCCAGCATGTAGTCTTCGTGAATTATGCCCGATTGACCAGTCCGCATGAAGAATGGGTTTATAACCCGGCGAACATCGATGCCGCTCCGGTCATCTGGGCATTGGATCTGGGCCCGACCGAGAACGAAGAGCTTCGCCGCTATTACGCGGGTAGATCCTTCTGGCGTATCAAGCCCGCTGATTCGACGAGTCTGAGTCCGTACTAGCGGCTTCACGTTTAGGATTAACGCAAGAACGCTGGCACGAAATGCGCCAAGGGCACACCGTAACTCCCATCACCAAATGAAAAACTGATCTCGCCAACTGTTCATTTCGCTGATTTGCATTTTTGCGATCGTACAATTGCTGAACCCTCAAGAACCCAAGGCTGCCAGGCCGAAGCAGTTTATTTACGTGTTGAGGCTGGTACCGCGGCTGCGCGCGGATTCAGCCTGGACGAAAGAGGATAATGCTGCGCTCGAGCGCCATTTCGTTCGGTTTCAACAGGCCGCCAAGTCCGGTCAATTGATTCTTGCGGGGCGCACATCGGAACCAGGCGACAAGACATTTGGCATTGCCATTTTTGAGGCACCCGATGAAGAGGCCGCGAGAAAGTTCATGGACGAAGATCCAGCCGTCGCCGGCGGATTGATGACGGCGGAGCTGGACCCGTTTGCGGTGGCGCTTCAACGAAAGAGTCCGTAGAACGAGTGCTAGTCGACGGACGTACTATTGATGCTGAGCCAGAATCCTTGTAAAGCGCCAGACTTCGTGAAACGTATTGTACAGCGGCGTAGGGGCGACGCGGATGACGTTCGGTTCGCGAAAATCGCATTTTACTCCGGCGGCTTCGAGTTCCCTTAACAATTCTTTCGGGTGCTCATGCGCTAGGATCGACAATTGGCAACCGCGCTCATCGGGATTGCGCGGTGTGATGACGGTGAATTTTTTCGATCCAATCTCCGTTAACAGAAACTCAAGATAGCTGGTAAGCCTGCTCGATTTCACGCGCAGTGGTTCCATGTTGCCGGCATCATTGAACACCGCGAGCGAGGCGCGCAAAGGCGCCATCGAGAAAATCGGCGGATTACTGATTTGCCAGCCGTCGGCCGACGCAACGGGAATAAATTCGGGTTCCAGATGCAATCGAAACCGCGTGTTTGGATCGTTTCCGAACCAGCCGCCGAACCGCGGCAATTTCGTGTTGGTCGCGTGCCGTTCGTGCACGAACACGCCTGCGACCGCGCCGGGACCTGCGTTTAGATATTTATACGAACACCAGACAGCAAAATCGACATTCCAATCATGGAGACAAAGCGGCACATTGCCAGCGGCATGGGCAAGATCGAATCCAACGACGATGCCGCGTGCCCGCGCGGCAGCAGTGATTCGCTTAATATCGAACAATTGGCCCGTGAAAAAATTCACGCCGGCAAACATTACCACGGCGAGCTGATCTGTATGCTTCTCGATCAGATCGACAATATCGTCCGTTTGGATTGTGAACTCGCCTTTACGCGGCTGCGCGAGAATAAGCGCGTCGTTTGGGTTGAGCCCATGGTGCGCGATTTGTGTTTTGATTGCATAGGTGTCGGAAGGAAACGCAGGTTCTTCCATCAGAATCTTGAAACGCGCTTTGGTTGGCCGATAAAACGTTGCCATCATCAGATGGAGATTCACCGTCAGGCTGTTCATGCAGATTACCTCCAGCGGTTTTGCGCCAACAAGCCGCGCCATCGGTTCGCGCAATGCTTCGTGGTAGGTGTACCATGGCGTTCCGCTCGCGTGATGCGCATCGACACCGAGCTTCGCCCAGTTGTTTAATTCTTCCTCGACGATTTCTCTCGCCGGCTTTGGCATCAGGCCTAACGAATTGCCGGCAAAATAGATCAGCGGTTTCCCGTCTTTGCCGAGCGGAAGATGAAATTTTTCGCGGAAGGTGCGTAGTGAATCCTCGTAATCGAGTTTAACTGCGAAATCTTCGTCAGCGGAGAAATGCATCGTCATACTAAGCAGCCAACGTCCAACGTCCAACGTCCAACGTCCAACGCTCAGTTTAGACCCAGCGCGGAGGCGTCCGGGGCCCTCAACTATTTAGCTCTCAACCATCAACTGCTTTTGGCGGCTGCATAAACTCGATTGTCGTGCCATCTGGATCGCGAACGTAAACGACCCGTTTTCCAGCGTTGGGACCGGATTGAAGAGTCTGCGGTTTACCAGCAGCTTCCCAGCCGGACGCGTTGATCGCGTGCAAGATTGCGTCGAGATCATCAACGATGAGCGCCACGTGCACGAAGCCAACATCGCAGGGGCGAAGATCGATACTCCCTTTACGCTCGCGTGGCGCGAGATACTCCAGCAGTTCGACCTTGTGACCGCCCGGTGCTTTCACGACTGCAAGCTTGAGCTCTGCACCCTTGACTCCAGTGATTTCACTGGCCATTTCGCCGGTTTGATGCGCGGTATGTGAAAGCTCGAACCCGAGAACGTCGCGCCAGAATGCGAGCGATCGCTCAAGATTCGAGACCGTGATGCCTGTGTGGTCGGCGGTAAGAATGCGAGAAGGAGGCCTCTTAGTCGTGCTCATGATCGTGATCGTAATCGAAAGCAAATGTCCAACGTCCCACCCCCAATTCAAAACAGCACGCCATCCCGAGTCGGGCAGGCCACGAGGTACCTCACGTTCGCGTTACGGTCACACTAATCAGCGTGGCGCGTTCCCCCGCGCGTTATGAGATCCTTCACCGTCTTTCCGGCCCAGGATGACACCCGCTTATCCGACCGCAGCGATGACTTTCAATTCAATAGCGATCGGCGTCGGCAATGCGCCGACTTCGATCGTCGTGCGTGTGGGGTTTGGTTTGCCCTCGCCGGAAAAATATTGTGCGTAAAGTTTGTTGTAGATCGGGAAATCCTTTTTCATGTTCGTAAGAAATACGGTGACATCGACGATGTCGTTCCAGCTCGCGCCGGAGTCTTCCAGCACGAGCCGCACATTTTCAAATACAGCGCGACATTGCGTTTCGATATCGTAATCGACGACGTCGCCGGCCGAACCGAACGTCACACCAGGTATCTCCTTGCTGCCCCGTACCCGTGGGCCAATGCCGGAGAGAAACAAAAGATTCCCGACGCGTTTTGCGTGCGGGAAAGCGCCAACCGGCTCAGGTGCGCGAGAGCTTTCGAACGTTTTACTCATTTTCTCGTCATCGGAATATGTATTAAACCCAGCGCCGATTTTCGATTAACAGATAAGCCTGAGCAAATATACTTTCGCACAATCAGTGACGCGAAGATTTTCGGGACGTGGTTGCAATGGCATTTTGGTCCGATGTCTGGAAGCTCTTTACCGGCGGCAGGACTTCCTTGAACGTCGCGCCGTAGATATCCCACACTGTCAGAAAGAGCCCACAGACGATTGGTCCGACAATGAATCCGATTGGACCGAAGAGAAACAATCCGCCAAGAGTGCCGACCAGAATGAGAAGATCCGGCATCTTCGCATCTCTGCCGACAAGTGCCGGGCGCAGAAAGTTGTCGATGGTGCCGACCACTGCGGCGCACCAAGCCAGCAGCAACGTTGCCGCCACATACTGGCCGCTAATAAATAGAATGATGACCGCCGGCACCCACACCAGGGCTGCGCCGATGCCGGGTACGATCGAAAGTATTGTCATGATTGTTCCCCAGAACGCGGCGCCTTGAATCCCCGCCATCCAGAAAGCTATTCCCGCCAGCGTGCCCTGGATTATCCCGATTACGACAGTGCCTTTAATGGTCGCTCGCGTGATCGACGAGAACCGGGCGAGCATTCCTGTTTCGTCTTCATCGCTCAACGGAAGGTAATAAAAAATCCGTTCGAGAATTTTCTTGCCGTCTTTGAAGAAAAAAAACATGGCGTAAAGCATGACAAACAAATTGAGAATGAACGCGGCTGTCGTGGCGGTCATGCGCGAGAGGACCGTGACGAGAAAGCTGCCTGCGGATTTGGCGGCCGTGCCGACATGTTGCAGCAGTTCTTCCTGGCTTGGGACGTAATCGGCCAGCGCAGGGAATCTTTGTACCAGCCAGTCGTGCAGGTTGAACGTGCTCGCCGCGCCCAGATATTGGCGAAGCCACGGAATCGCCTGATCACTTACGCTCAGGGCCTGTTGCACAACGATTCCCAGAAATGCTGTGACCGGGCCAAGGACGAGAATAAATAATACCAGCAATGTGAGTACTGCGCCGAGCGATTGACGACCGCCTACCAGCCGAGTAATCCAGCGATACAGAGGGTGAAATAGTCCAGCCAGCAAAGCGCCGAGAAGAAGCGGCTCGAGGAACGGCCATGCGACGGCCAGAAACAACGCACTGACAGCTGCTACCAACAGCAAGACAAAAGCCGTGCGCAAATTTGTGCCACTAATGGTTGGCGATGCCATGGTCGGCTCCGATCACGCTGTGCATGCAAACAGGAACGCCAGGGTTCTGACTTTCAATAATTATCTCTGGACATCGTCATCGGCGCGGCTGTGACCTCGTAGCGAATTGCGGTGCGCGCGCAACCCGGTAAATGACGCAGCCCTTCTCAATTATGATTATGACCTGTAGCGATGGCCGCCGCAGGAGCGAAGCGTTTCGCCGATCGCGCGCGTGCTTTCATTGCTTCGGCTGCGCGATCGCGCGGCGGCACATTGGTCACAAGAGAATCGAGCAAATGGTGTGCCGCGTGTGCGACATCATCGACGGCACGATTGAAAGCTGCCTCGTTTGCTTTGGAAGGTTTCGTGAAACCGCTCAGCTTTCGGACGAACTGAAGCGACGAAGCGCGAATCTCGTCGTCCGTTGCGGGTGGACTGAAGTTATGAAGTGTTTTGATGGCTCGGCACATGTCACAACGATCAACAATTCTTGATTAACGATCAACTACTTCGTATTTCGCTGATCACGCGAATGAAAACGGATTCGTTCTCTCAACAACCACTCCTCGGGATGCCGTAGCCTTGGCCAAATGGCTCAACCATCAACTGCGGGAAGCACCCGCGGACTATTTCGCGATGCAGACGTTTTTGGCCTCTGTGAAGAAGTGCAACGCTTCTTCGCCGCCTTCGCGACCGACGCCGCTTTGTTTCATTCCGCCAAACGGCACGCGTAGATCGCGCAGAAGCCAGCAATTCACCCAAACCGTGCCGGTGTGGATTTGCTCTGCGACACGATGGGCGCGAGCGAGATTTTGTGTCCAAACACTTGAGGCCAGGCCATACTCGCAATCGTTCGCATGGCTGATCACTTCCTCTTCTTTGTCGAACGGCGTGATCGTGACCACCGGACCGAAGATCTCTTCGCGATTTGTGCGGCATGATACCGGCAAACCAGTGATCACTGTTGGCTGGAAGAAATAGCCATCACGGCAACGTTCGTTGATCGATTCCGGCGTTTTACCCCCGACCTCCACCTTCCCGCCTTCTTTCTGCGCAAGCTCGACATAGAACTTGATCTTATCGAGCTGTGTCTTGCTTGCGATCGCACCCTGGTCCGTTTTCTCATCGAGCGGATCGCCTATTTTCAGTTGCGACGTCTTCTTGATGAAGCTCTGGAGGAAATCTTTGTATACTGAACGCTCCACAAACACACGCGATCCGCACAAGCAAATCTGCCCCTGGTTAGCGAATGAGGAGCGTACGCTGCCTGAAATTGCAGTCTCCAGATCGGCATCGGCAAAGACGATGTTTGGGTTTTTCCCGCCGAGCTCGAGCGAAACTTTTTTGAACAACGGCGCGCAGGCCTCGGCTACTTTGCGACCGGTCACGGTTCCGCCGGTGAATGAGATGGTGTTGATCTTCGGATGCGCTGTGATTGCAAAACCGACATTTGGGCCCGTGCCATGTACGACATTAAGAACGCCGTTCGGCAAACCGGCCTCGCGGACGATCTCGCAAAGGATGTAAGCCGTCATTGGCGTGAGCTCGCTCGGCTTGGCGATCGCGGTATTGCCGACGGCAATGGCCGGCGCGATTTTCCAGCTCAATAAATAAAGCGGCAGGTTCCACGGCGATATTAATCCGGCGATGCCACGTGGTTGCCGCAGAGTGTAGTTGAACGCGACATTATCAGTGATATGCGCTTCGGATTCCGTGTGCAGAATTGCCGTTGCAAAGAAGCGGAAATTGCTCGCGGCGCGAGGAATATCCAGTGTGCGCGCCAGCGAAAGCGGCTTGCCCGTGTCGATCGATTCGGCGCGCGCCAGTTTTTCCAGATCACGCTCAATCAGGTCGGCGATGCGGAGCAGAAATTTCGATCGCTCTGTTGCGGATTTTTTAGACCAATCAACAAACGCCTTCTCTGCCGCCGCGACAGCGCATTCGATGTCGCGGGCGTCGCTATCCGCGACTTGCGAATACGGTTTGCCAGTCGCCGGCTCGATATTATCGAGGTATTTTGCGCCGATTGGCTCTATGAATTGACCGTCGACGAAGTTTTGGATCTGCGGTGATTCGGTGCGCACGTGAGAGTTTAAGCGCTCATCCCGCCTTCGCCAACCAACCTTCGCCCACAGTCGCGGGACGACAGCCGAGTTGAGAGGCTACGGCGCGGTGCGCGTTCAATGTGAGAATGTACCGCCGGCCCTGCAGATCGCGACCGGCTGGCGCGTCTCATTATATGTGCGGAAAAAGCAGCCCGGGTCGTGAGACCATAACGTTCCTATTTTCTGCGCGCGTGCCCGTTGTGACTTCCTTTGCGACCGCGAACTGAAACCTCGTTAGGCGCTTTATCGCCGAGCGAAGATGGGCTGATGCTCAGGGGAAAAGTTGGCGTTTGCTTCTTTCGCTCAACGTACGCGCAAAATGCCTTGAGACATTCGTTTGCGATTTTGGGCAACGCGACCCCGTAGAGACGATCGATCCCCTCGATCTTGTCTTTTAATTCCTTCGGAATTCGAATCGTCAAGCGGGCATCCTTCTTATTATTGGCCAGCTTCCGGGGTGTATCCGTCTTTCTCATACTAACATCTACGGAAATGCCAGCCCGAAGTTGCGTCATTTTTTGCATAGAATGCAAAAATCTCCCAACCGTGCAGGCCAGTCGGGGTCGCCTCGACTATATGCTGAGAGCAAAAAAATCTTAAGAGCTACAGTTGACACCTTTGTCGGCTTATGCTGACATAGGCGTCAATCAACGCGCATTCGCGCTACATCAAGGAGGAGAAACATGGGTAATATTCGAACATTGTGCAGAAGCGTCATTGTGATCTTAACCTGGAGCGGGTTTTCCGCGCTGGCTACGGTTTATCATTCCGATGGATCGGCAGCGAGTGTGCAGGGATTGCAAAACGCAGTGTTAAATGGGGACACGATCACGCTTCCTGCGGGAACTTTTACATGGACTACCGGAGTGACAATTTCCAAAGCGATCACCCTCCAAGGAGCGGGAGTAGGACAGACTATTATCAAGGATAATGCCAGGAACCTTCAACTGCTCGCGGTCGGGCTTGTCGCCGGAAGACTGACCAGGATCACGGGAATAGAATTTCGAGACGGCGGTCGAACGCCCACTGCCGCAGCGCCAGGCGGCATTATTCATGTTGACGGAAGCAACACCAACGGCAGTCAGTTCAGGTTCGATCATTGCAAATGGACTGACCTAAACGGGTATTTTGTGACCAATACGGTCATCGGCGTGATTGACCACAATACGGTAACGGTGGGAAACAAGGTGCTGGAATGGATTTATCCCTACGGGAGCAATTGGGACGGTAAAAGCTACGGCGACGGGGCGTGGGATGAACCCGCTGGATACGGTTCATCACAGTGGTTGTTCATCGAAGACAACATATTCACCTGTACGCGGACAAACATGGAGGGATCGCTCACCGACTGCTTCAATGGTGGCCGCGTGGTCGTGCGGCACAACAACATCGTCAACTTAGTGATCGGGAACCACGGCACTGAATCGCCTGGACGCGGGCGCAGCGGCAGGGCGATGGATATTTACAACAACACCATCGACTGCAATAGCGTAAACAGATTTGTGACGGGCAATCGCGGAGGCGGGCAACTGGTTCACGACAATACCATTAGGAATTGCGGCGGCTCTTCAGCGCTGAGCACGCTGAGCGCGTTCCGGATACGCACGTCATTTTTGCCGTGGGGTGGAGCGGATGGAACAAACGCATGGGACAAAAACAATCCCAGCAATCCGTTCTACTCAGGCACGGCCAGCGCTGTGGGAAACCTAACGGTGTCGGTCTCTGGAAATCCGTGGACGACTAATCAATGGTCTGGATACACGATCAGAAAGACGAGTGGCGCTGGCGGGTTCGCTTACATCGACAGCAACACGACCAACACGATCAAGTTTGCTTCCAGTGGATTCGGTCGAGACTTAGTCATGTCGGTCGGAGACAGGTTCGTTATCAACAGGGTCGATCAATCTCTCGATCAGGCGGGCGTTGGGCAAAGCACGCTCATCAGCGGCGACTACCCGACTCCGCCGCCAGGATTCAATCAGGTGCCGGAGCCATGTTACATCTGGAATAATACTAGTGACGGCGCACCTTATAATACTTTCTCCGCTGAAACCTCTAACATCAAACGGGGCATCCATTACTTCGACAATACGGCACTTCCGCGATATGTTCCTTACACTTATCCTCACCCTCTTGTGAGCGGCGCAAGCCCAACGCCGACGCCTGCTCCTACGGCAACACCAACCGCCACGCCAACGCCGAGTCCCACGTCGCCACCGTCGCCAACGCCGTCACCATCACCGACAAATACACCGAGCGCGCTGCCGAATCCGCCGTCGAATTTGACGGCAGGTCCTACAGACTGCCGAACGATTGGTTTGAATTGGCGGGACAATTCTACCGATGAAGACCGATTTTTTATCCGCAATTCAACGGACGGAAATAACTTTGCATTATACGCCTCAGTGTCGGGAAACTTCACGACTTACACAGGAACGAACCTGACGCCCGGTGCGTCCTATTGGTTCAAAGTGCAGGCGCACAATGCGAATGGCTACTCGGATTATTCGAATACGGTTCAAGTGACCATGCCAACCTGTGCGACGCCAATCCGTTATGTGGTGCCACCTCAATGATGAGGCGATCCTATGCCTCCGCCCAGATGGACGCAAGGTGTCGAAGCTTGTTACAGTTGGAATAACACGATCGCAAGACTCTCACTTTGTTTGCCAATGACCGTTTCGAATTATTTGGCGCTTGCGAGCTGAAACGGGGTTAATTGTTCTATCGCTGGGGCTAATTCTGAGGCGACAGGTGGTGGTGTTTCTTTTGCTTAACGTACGCACAGAACGTCTTGAGACATTCGTTTGCGATCCTGGGCAACCCAACGCTATAAAGTCGATCGATCCCTTGGGTCTTGTCCTTTAATTCCCTCGGAATTCGAATCGTCAGGCGCGCATCCCTTTTCATCTAGGCCAACCTACGAACCGTTCAACCTTCCACATACCTAGATTCACAGAAACTGGAGGGGCAAGGTTCCTATTATTTTGCAGGCAGTGGCAGAATTTGTCGAGTTTTCGGCAGGTTTGCCTTTAGCGGCAGAAAGTCCAGAAAGGCTCGTCAAATGACACTTGACAGTATTGTCGGCATATGATGTCATTGGCGTCTATCGACTCGAGATCTATTCTGGTCGGACTAGGGAGCAATATCTTCAAACCTCTAGTCAGATTGACGACCGTTGCGATTACGCTGACCTGGAACGGCTTTTCCGCGCTCGCAACGGTTTATGATTCTGATGGTTCATCAACAAACGTGCAATTCATCCACGACACGCTGGTCCAGAACGGCGATACAATCACGATTCCAGCAGGAACGTTTGCTTGGACAATTGGTGTCCATATCTCCAAGGCTGTCCAACTGCAAGGAGCAGGTGTAGGGCAGACTATCATCTTGGACGCCGTTCAGAACGACAGACTACTCGGAATCGGTCTTGTCGCAGGAAATCTCACACGAATCACAGGGATAGAGTTTCGGGATGGCGGGAGAGTGAAGGTTCAGGGCGCACCAAATGGCATCATCCGCGTTGACGGAAGCAATACTGACGGCAGCCAGTTTAGATGGGACAATTGCAAATGGGACAATCTGAATGGCAATCCCGTCATAGACACGGTTATCGGGGTCATCGATCATAACCAAGTCCTGTTCGGCAATAGAGTGAACGAATGGATTTACCCGTATGGTTCGCGCTGGAACGGAGGGTCATGGGGCGACGGGAGTTGGGCTGCACCGGCTAACTGGGGTTCTCCAGAATTTTTATTTTTCGAGGACAACACCATCATTTGTTCGAACACCAGAATCGAAGGGGCGGTCACGGATTGCTTCGGCGGCGCTAGGATGGTGTTTCGGCACAACGCCGTGGTCGGAGCGGACATTGGAAATCACGGAACCGAATCGCCGGGCCGCTCCCGTAGCAGCAGGGCGATGGATATCTATTTGAATCAGTTCAGTTGCAACAACGTTAACAGGTATGCCAGTAGCAATCGTGGAGGCGGAGAGCTTTATCACGACAACACAGTCACCAATTGCTGGGGCAATCCGAACACATTAAATACGCTCTCCGCGTTTAGAATGCTGACAGCATTTTCCGTGTGGGGAGGCGCGGATGGAACGAATGGGTGGGACAAAAATAACCTCAGTAATCCTTTCTATTCAGGCACGGCAGCAAGTGCAGGCAGCCTGACCGTCACCATTGCAGGAAATCCTTGGATCACTAATCAATGGTCTGGCTACACGATCAGGAAAACGTCCGGTACTGGCGGATTCGCTTACGTTCGCAGCAACACGAGCAACACGGTCACTTTCAACGCCAGCGGATTCGGGCGAGACTTGTCATTCATCGCCGGAGATACTTTCGACATACATAAGGTAGACCAATCCATAGACCAGCCGGGCGTGGGCCAGAGCGCACTCCTAAGCGGAAACAACCCAACACCTCCGCCGAACTGGAATCAAGGGGTCGAACCGTGCTACAGTTGGAACAACACCAACGACGGCCTTCCGTTCAATAATTTCAACGCGGAAGAATCTAATATCAGGCAAGGCGTCCATTACTTCAATAACACTGCGCTGCCGGGCTATATGCCTTATGGCTATCCTCACCCTCTCGTGAGCGCCGTAAGTCCAACGCCGACGCCATCACCTACTGCAACACCAACCGCTACGCCCGCAGCGACAGAAACTCCTACGCCGAGCCCCACTTCGCCGCCATCGCCAACACCGTCCCCGGGACCTTCGCCAACGCCCACGTCGACTCCAGCGTCCACACCTACTGCCACGCCAACAGTCACTGCGACAGCAACTGCAACGCCAACACCAACGTCGACGCCGTCGGTCACAGCAACAGCCACACCACCGTCAACGCCGACAGCTACTGCGACGCCGACCGCAACCGCCACGCCGAGGCATACGCCTAGGCCACATCCGTCTCACGGGCCGGTTAAGGGGTAACATTCAGTCGAATCGAAACAGCGAGACAGCTTCTAGGTAAGGCTATACAAGTGAAACCCTATGTGCTGCCACCACAACGGACGGCAGATCCATAACGCTTAGGTGTAACCGTCGTAGATCGTCGGTTTCGCGGTTTTAATGTACCGGTCGATCAGCGCACAGAATTCGTCGGTGTGCCAGTGTTTTCGTGTGGCCCACCAGCTTTGGAATCCTGGATATGCCACCGTGTCGGCAATTGTCCACTCGTATCCTCGCCATAACCGCTAATCGAGCGTTCCATCCAAGACGTCGAGATAAAGGCTGTCGGCAAATCAAACCGGTGAGGGAGGGATTCGAACCCTCGGTAGCCTTTTGGGCTACGGCGCTTTAGCAAAGCGCTGCTTTCGACCACTCAGCCACCTCACCAAAAGCAAAGCGAGAATATCGCAGGCAATTCTGGATTTCCAATTCGTAATTTCCATCTGGCGACACGGGCTCGGTTGCGTACTCGTGATTTCATCGGAGTTGCCAATCGCGGATTGCTAATTGAAATGATTAGGATGATTACCGAAGACGAAGCGCGTCGGCGAGTTTTGCAGAACGTCCACTCGCCAGGAGAACGAATTGTTCCACTTTCCGAAGCCCTGGACTGTTTTAGCGCGCGCGATGTGGTCGCGCGATTGCCGCTGCCGATGTTCGATAATTCGGCCATGGATGGGTACGCCGTCGTGGCGAGCTCATCCACAAAAGGCACGCGATTACATGTGAACGGCGAGCAGCCGGCTGGTATCGATCGGCAGCTCCGGATTTCTCCTGGGGAAGCGGTTCGGATTTTTACCGGGGCGCCGATACCTTCCGGCGCGGATGCCGTGGTCATGCAGGAAGACACGACGCGCGAAGGGGACGAGATAGTGGTGAATTTGGACGTCGATCCCGGAGAATTCATTCGGCCGCGCGGTTGCGACTTAGCAGAAGGTCAGAAAATCCTAGGGCCCGGCGAAAGGATTCGTCCGACAACGATTGCTCTTCTAGCGTCTCAGGGTTTTGCTGATGTGACAGTGGGCGGCCAGGTAAGTGCGGCAATCGTTTCCACTGGCGACGAGGTCGTCGCGCTAGGAAGTAAGCTCGATCAGGGGCAAATCTACGACAGCAATTCGATATTACTTGAGGCTCTGGTACGAAACTGCGGAGGACATGTGAAATCAGTCGAACATTGCCCCGATCAACGCGAACGATTGATCCAAGCGATTCAGCGCGGAATCAAAAGTCATATCCTTGTTATTACCGGTGGTGTCTCCGTCGGCGAGCACGACCTGGTCCAGCCGGCGTTACGCATGCTGGGTGCCAAGATCGACATCTGGCGCGTCGCGATTAAACCAGGAAAACCATTTCTCTTCGGCCAGGCGAGTGGCTGTGCTGTATTCGGTTTGCCAGGAAATCCTGTGTCGGCGTTTGTCACCTTTTTGCAGTTCGTGCGTCCTGTGATTTTGAAAATGATGGGCGCAAAGAATATTGACCTTCTGAAAGTGCCGGCAAAATTGGCCGTCGATCTCACAAACGAAGGCGATCGTCCTCATTACGTTCGCGGCCGAATCGACAACGGGGCGTTCGTTCCCATCGGGCGGCAGGAATCGCATGCGCTTTTTGGATTAAGCCAGTCGAATGCGCTGCTGCGCATTGCTGTCGGCGAGTCGCTAAGAGCAGGTGAAATTGTCGATATTCAAACCTGGGATTAATCAATTCTCCTGGTCGGAGCGGTTTGACAGGTCGTGCGCGCATTTTTAGTTTAATCGCCTTGAATACGGGAGCCTTGACCGCGTCTGCACGAACTCCGACCGATGAAATTCGTGCGGATGCGGAACGGCTTTCGCACATCGTTCTGGAGATGCAGCGCCGTTTCGTGCTGCGTCTCTGTAAGGAACTCGCGCCAGGGAACGTTTCCTTTGTGCAGTTTTTTCTTCTCGCGTTCCTCGACCAGAAGGAAGTCCTTACTATGTCTGCGATTGCAAAGTAATGGTTTGCATTACGCCCAAGGGTTCGGCGCTGGTCCGGCGGATTCGCGAAGAAATGGTTGGCAATCTGATGAAGGTTTTGGAACACCTCACCCCCGATGAGCAAAAGGCGTGGTTGCAGATTTACACTAAAATTTATGATTACTGCCAATCGAAATGATTTTCATCTATTGGCCGGCGGTGTTATCACACCTTAGTAAAAAGGCACGCAGTTTGAATCTGTGTGTCTACGTTCACGCGTCTAATCTCTCGGGCTAAACCTTCTTTATGCGAAAATATTTTGTAATCTCCGGATTTGCCGCGTCGATGATTGCTACAAGCTGGTTGGCGCGCGCCGGCACAGGCGAAGGATCGACATCGACTGGCTATGGCACATCTTCTTCAGGCAAGGTTCCCACGTTTACACTTGATCAAGCGATCCTGACGTCGCTGCAGCGCAATCCGACTCTTCTCAATGCCGAACAGGAGATCAAACGAACCAAAGGGGTGATCATTCAGGTGCGAGCCCAGGCGCTGCCACAGGTCAATGTGAATGCGAATTTCGATTGGACTGATCCGAACCTCGTTAACGCCCGGACCGTAAGCACGACGGCTGGGATCCCGATTGGGGGGACATCCCCGGGCACAGGCGCATCCGGTTCTCTTGTTGAGTCGCCGCGATCGCAGATCGGGGACGCTCGGACATTCGCAGCAGCCGCCGCCGCCCCGACAGCGACGCCAGGGGCGAGAAACACCGAGCTCAGTGACATATCGTACAGCATCGAGGTTATCGGAACCCAGCTGATTTTTAATGGGACCACTTTCAATCAGATCAGGGGAACTTTCTTTCAGCGGGACAGCGCCTACTTCTCGTTCCGCAATATTCTGGATTCACTGCTTGCGACCGTGAAAACGCAGTTCTACCAGGTCGTGGTTAATCGAGAGCTCATCAAAGTGCAGGAACAATCCGTGCACTTGCTGGAGAGTCAGTTGAAAGACCAGCAAAACCGTTTCGAAGCGGGAACAGTTCCACGCTTCAACGTGTTGCAAGCTGAGGTAGCGCTCTACAATCAAATTCCGCAACTGATTACCGCTCAGAACAACTATCGAATCTCGAAGATCACTCTGGCCAAAACACTAGGCCTCGATTTCCAGCCAGGGCGCGGTGAAAATCCGCCGCTCGACGTCATAGGTGAAATGCCGTACAACCCGCGCACGATCGCGCTGGCCAACGCGATTGAGATGGGAAAACAGCGGCGCCCTTTTCTTAAGCAGGCGCGGGCAAACGTTTTGAATCAACTCCAGCA
>Ga0193721_1000182_pt1 | contig 18801 bp, 8 predicted proteins | sample U2s2metaG_FD_145078 | JGI IMG/M metagenome (GOLD analysis project Ga0193721, IMG submission 145078) | Soil microbial communities from a riparian zone of the East river system, Colorado, United States - U2s2 | ecosystem: Environmental > Terrestrial > Soil > Riparian zone | place: USA: East River...
AGATGGCGAGAACGGCGACCGCTTTCGCGCAATGTTGCTCTCGCGCGGCGGATCGGCCGACGCCCTCGAACTGTTCAAGAATTTCGTCGGACGCGATCCCTACATCGAGCCGCTGCTAAAGCGGCGCGGATTATCGCCATCTGACAGATGAAATTTTTTCTGCCGGTGAACTCTCGGTCGTAACGCGGCAGTGCTATCTCACGGAACAGCGACGATTTGATCGAAGGCCAGTCCGCTGTGCCCCTCGCCGCGTCCAGTGTTTTTCTTCACGCCCAACCAGACAAAGACCTTGCCGTTCTTCCAGCGGGTGCGCTGATAAAGTTCCGCCACTCGCATTCCGGCACGCGGCACTTCTTCTTCATGAATGTGATAAGGCTTGTTCGCGTCGAGACCTTCGCGCAATAGGGTCGTGCGTGGACGCACGCGCTCGAAATTGGGGGTGAGATCGTAGGGATAACGCGGCATCGCCGCCCGGCGCAACTGGATCTGGCGATTACTGTTTGGAACGTGCTCGGGAACGAATGGGATCCAGTTCTCCGGCACGGTGGTCATGATGTTGTAACGAAACGCAGCTTTCGGTTCGAACGGCGGCGGTGGCGGGAGCGCGGCCCTCAAAAATGCGTCGAGCTCGGCTGCGGCGATGTTGCCCTCGCGGCTCCAGCCGTGCGCCATCGGCACGACGGTTTCGATGCCCCAAACCATGTTTGCCATTTCATCGCGGACGAACGCGACTTCCTCGAGCGCCGAGCTCTCTTGAATTTTCGGCACGGTCGGCAGAACCAGCAACGTCAGGTCTGCCGGTTCGTCTGTGGTGCCTTTGATATTCAACGCGAACATCGCCCAACGTTGCCACGCTTCATCCGAGCCGCGTCCGGCGGGCTCGATCCAGAAGCGTTCGCCAAACGTGTTCGTTACTGCGAGTCCCTTGATGTTGAGTGCTGAGCCGATCGGAACCGTGTACGGGAGCAAGAACCAGTCGTTGGCGTACACCAGACCAAATTCGATCAAGAGCAGTTTGGCCAGATCGGTCGTGTTCGGCTTGATGTCGCCGAAGTTCGTTTTGCCGTCCTCAAAGGCCCACCATCGCGTGTCTGGCATTCCGTTGAACCGGACCGGCGCGGGAATGAAACTTTGCGTGACATATTTCTTGTCCAGCGGAAGATCGGATGCGGCTCCGGGCGGATTGCCAAGCGTTTGCTGGCTCTTGTCCCAATCGAAGCTGAACCAATCGATTCGCTCGTGGTAGTATTCTTCGGCAGTCAGCACTTTCTCCCCGCCTGCGCCATCGGGCACTCCGCAGGCAAACTGATATTCGAGACGCTCGGGCAGCCACGCGTCGCCTTCTCCTTGCTTTGGCGTCAAATACAGCTTCTCAAACCATTCAACAAAGAGCGGCCCTGCGTCGTCTGCTGCCTTTTTTTGCGGTGGCGTGAGTCCAGCCACGCCGTCGGACGCAAGATTGGCTGGATTTTCTTTCAGATGAACATATAGCTCGGCGCCGTTCATGCCACGCCCGGCAACGGCTTGGAATTGTTGCCATGCTTCGGTGTGTGCACAGATGAGGGCGTCGTTTTTATTCGTCGGATCTGGCGGCATGATCGGATATGCCTTTTTGAATTGATCCGCCGCGCCCGGCGGAATCATCTTAAGCCAGCGCCGGCCCATTTGCAGTCGCAGATCCAGCGCGAGCGGCAGTTTGCCAGCCTGAAACGGAATCGGCCGGCGCTCGACCGTGCCTTCCAGCGGCGTTTCCAGATCGAACGTCTGCGTGTCTTTGTCATCCGGTTTGTATTTTGCAATCTGTTGACCTTCGATATGCACTTTGGCCGAGACCGGTGTTCCGGCATCATCGGCCAGGAATTCGCCCATTTGCCATTGCTTGCAAAGCATCCACAAAGCATCGCGAATTTCCGCGCGCAGAGCGCGGTTGAAATTGTCGGTACGCGGCCGGCTTTCCAAACGATTGTATCGCGTAAATGTGGGCAACAACGTTTGGCCCGACAGAACGGACGACAGATTGCGGATAACGAGAGGGGCGTTCACGGGACTTTGGCTAAATAATTATTCACGCGCGCCAGGTCGGCGGCGATGGTGATCGGCTGCCACGTCGTGGCCATGATGGTCGCGGGGAGAAAGACTGAAAGCTCAGTCTGATCAAGCTCCTGCGGCTCGACCGCGCGCGTCCGCGCCATGTCGAGTGTTTCATGAAGTGTGTTCACGAGGTCGTCCCATTTCCACGCGCCGGTAAACTGCGTCGGCGTGGCGAGGAGAATGGCCTGCGGGGGCTCGGAATTGGGTTTGTCAAAGTGAAACGTAATTCCCGTGGTTTCGGTTTCCCCGGGAACGACCTCGGTCCATTCATCGAGCAACACCCCGCACTGTGGTTCGGTGCCATCGAAATCTTTGGCGTAACCCGCAGTGTAAAGCAAAAGCTCGCGTTCCAATTTCTGCCGTGCGTCCGACGGAAATTCCAGCGCCATCCACGGCGCGTCGGCGCTGAAAGGGAACTGCACCGGTTCGAGTGCCGGCTCGTTTGTGCCGAGCGCCTCGGTAAGAAACAACAGATTTTCCACCTGCCGCATTTTCTCGCGCACGCGCGCCACGCCGTAGAGCCAGTCGTCCACGGGAAAATCGTTTTTCAACTCTGTCTTTTGATACTCAAGCAGTGTCGCGCGACCGGCGTAAGCATTGTTCCATTCCGCTGCTTGATTTGATGGCACCGTAAATGACGGCACAAGCACGAATTCACCGCCGAACACCGATCGCGCGGTTTCCGTCAGGATTTGGACGCGCTCATCTGCATCAGCCGCGGCATCGTGATCAATCAGTTTGTCGTTGATAGCGGCGACGCGCTTCTCGAGATCGGCGATGAGTTGTTCGGCCCGGGTGCGAATGTCTTCGGCGAGAATAATAATCTGTTTCTCTTCATCGTCTGTGGTGACTTCCTGCAAATCGAATTGCGCGACCGGCAAAAGGGCGTTAAACGCATTGAGCAACGCCTGCAAAGTCGTGACGTTCGTCTTTTGCAGGTCCTTGAATCCCGTCTGTCGGGCACGGAACGTCGCCTCTTTGGCTTGAACGATTATCAGCAATTGCGCTGACGTTTTGCCGGTTGTATCGGTGGACTCGGTTGAAATCGCGCGTTCGGCTTTTGCCAGCAACGCCATCCTGTCGGCTTCATCGACCAGCGTAGGCAACGTCACCAACACGAGAGCGTCATATTCGTCGATCTTGTTCTGCCAGCGTTGCGCAACGTCGACGGCTTTCTTCAACAGTTGCCTGAAAATACCCGCCCGGTTCTCAAAAAAAATGCCGAAGCCGGTTTGCTGCAGACCGTAACGGGCAAGATCGCGACAGATCTCGATGATGACATTTAGGTAATTGTCGATCTTCGGTAGAATCGGCGAAGGATCGGGATGATCCGGATCCACGTAAACGGCGTCGAGGTCGGTTTTCAACTGATCTCGCAGTGGCACGAGCTTTGCAGTCCTAATCGTGTCCAATGCCGAAGGAAGAAAACCCACACGTGTTCGGTCGAGGCTGATCGTTCCCGCATTTTGAGCTTTGACCTCGGTGGGAAGCGCGGCATCCGTGGGTCGCAACGTGCGCGAACGCAACAGGAGCGCGCGCAAGCTGCGCACGAGCGGTGCGATTTCGAAAAACGTAAAGTCACCCGGCTGGCTCTCGAGGTGCGAGATTTCTCCGAGCAGATCTGGCCGAACTTTGAGCGCGGCGTCGCGCAAGACAACATCTCGGACACGATCTTCGAGCTCCGATCGTGCCTGAAGGTTGTCCGGAGCCGCGACATAGAGCACGTCGAGCGGCTGCAAACCAAGGTCGGCTTGGCTAACGAAAGTGTGTTCAGGATCGCCCGTTGTGGCATCGATGTAATTTACTCTGCAGCTGACTTTCGCTGCGGGCGGTAGAACATCCTTTAGCCAGCCGTTGATAGCTGGTTCCGCTTTCACCCGCGGATTATCGTTTGGATTGATCGCCACGCCGGTGTCGAAATGGAGCGCCACCCGATGCGTCAGCGCGATCCCGCTCCGCGGCGTTTGCACCACTTCGGGAATCGGCGGGAACGTTGCTTGGCCGTATGCATCCAGCGTGGCCGCGGCCCGGTCATAATTTCCCATCACGACTTGATGTACACCCTCAGCGATGGCGAGATCGGCCACCGCATCATAGAGGTCGAGCAGACGATCGAGCTCAGTGTTGATCGCGTCTTTTTGAGCAGGAGTTGCGTCGGGCAATTTCGTATTCGGGAAACCGAATGGATATTTCTGGTCAGCCGGCGCGGCATTCTTCACGTGCCGAATCAGATTGGTTCCGTTCACGACATTGCGTGCTTCCACTGCCTCTATGGACACGCCTTCGGGCAGATCCTGCGGCTGGGTGTAAAGCGGAAACAGTTTGCGCAGGGGATAAATGAATTGATCACATTCGGCGAAAGCGTACCGATCGTGCAGGCCGCGTTCGAATTGATAACCGAGCAATGCGGCCAGGCTTTGGCCGTTCCGAATTCCCTCAATGATACCGAGCGCGAGCCGGACTCTTTCCGATGAAAGATTGACCTTGAGCAGATCGGGCTGGGCTGGGGTAGCGTTCGAAATGTAGGCGTTGCGCAGAATAGCGGCGGTGACCGCATGATTGACTGAAGGCGCGTGAATGTAGCCTTCATTCTGATCGTCGCTTACTAGCGGCACGTTTTGGCCTTCGGGTTGTTGAGCGTTAAAAATTTCATCCAGTTCGCGGCTCAGACGAACCGGCGTAAGCACCTTATTCTTTGGTCGCACATTTTCGAGCCAACCATAGGCGCCGAGATAGATTCCTTTGCGATAACTCGCTCCTTCCTCCACGCCTTCCTGGTCGCCGCGACGGGTGTAGCGCATCGACTGCAATTGAAAATTGATCAGACCCGTCATCCAGGCGTCGAGGCGATACGTGCAACAATCGAGGTGCTCGGCCAATACGCGTTCGAGACGCGCCGTCGGCGTTTGGCCGAGACACTCCAATGCGTCGAGTTGCTCGGTGAGGTATCGGGTCGCGAACAGCGTCCCGATACCGCGGGTGAGATGATCTACTAAAAGGGTGCGGTCATCGCCGGTGAGCCGTTCGTTGGCCGTGTAAAGCAATTCGTAGCGGCTCTTCTCCGGGCTCGTTCTCGCTCCAGCGGCGATTGGTGTTGCCGCGGTCGAAATCTGAAAGAAATGTGGTTCGCTCCGCAGATCGCGTTTGGCTTGGTTATCGAGCAACTGAGCATCGTCCAGCACACGAACGCCGGCGTCGTAATAACCCAGCTCAAGGGCGTGCTTGAGCAATAAGTACAGCAGCGCGTTCGGCCATTTGCTATCGCTGAAACCGTCCTGCACACGGACGATATCGAAGGAAGACCGGCCCCATTCGTACAGCCATTGGATGTAATTGCGATCGTTGGTGGTCACGTTGCGCAGCGGGTCAGTTTCGGACAATGGGCCCTCTTGAATGACGGGACCGTTGAGGCGATCGGCTGTGACTTTCCAAAACAAATCGAACAAGAGCGGCGTCTGCGCGCCGGTGTAGCCGAGGAGTTGCAACAGATTAAACGCTTCGTTGTGCAGCTCGTTCGCGGGGAGCGTCTGCCAGATGATGAACCGTTGCCAGATCGACGCGATGTTGTGCTCCTGTTTCTTGGTGTTGGCGTACCGCTGGTAAAACTCGACCGAATCGGGATGCAGTCCCACGATATCGAGTAGCATCTGATGCGGATCACGATTGTTCACTCCGACGCGCGCGACGGCATCGCTCTGTTTGCGCCAGATGTCATAAAGCTGGTCCAGCACTCCCTTGAATTTCCAGAGCCAATCTTTGAAAAGTGTGCCGCGTTGTTCCTGGAACCGGCTTGAATAATCGATGTAGGAAACTTTTTCCTGACCGAACACCCATTCGATGCGGGTGAATGCTGACGTTGGCAAAATACCGTAGGGCTGCCGGCCGATGCGAATGGCCGGCACCATTCCGCGACCGCTCACGAAGTGATTAAAAAACCAGCGCGTGTAGTAAATCGCGTCGTCGCTAAAAACGGGCTGAAGCAATGTGTCCATGAAATAGCCGAATGTTGCTGGCCAGAGCGCCACGTTCATCGCGCGCGCCTCGGACTGATCGAGTCCGCCCGCGTGCGGCACTTGTTTCAGCCAGTCAGTATCGATGCCCAAACATTCTGCGAACAATTGCCCATCACGTTTGGCAAGCCACTCATCCGTTTCATCGAACTGCGCTTTCGCTTTGAAAACGAAGTCGTAACTGCTGTCTGCATCGTCACCGCGCGTGTAAGCAGAATTGCCGTCGTCGGTATTATTTGTGGGCGAGCCCTGCGGCAGGAAAGCAAAGCCGGTCCGGCTGAAATAATGATGTTGAAATAATGTTTCCAGTTCCGCTTTGCTCTTGGCAGCATCGGACCCGAGCCGAATTCCCAAGACAAGTAGTCGATCGAACCCTGCCGCCTGTTGAGGCGGGAGATTGATGCGGAAACCCATGCCGCGCCGCACCGCTTCATCGAAATCCAGCATCCAGCGGAGATCATCGCCAATGATCAAATTGCCGTTCTCATCGAACTGGAATTGCGATTCGGCGTTGGTGGTCGGATCGGGACTGACGGCGAATGGCCCCTGTACGGGCGCGCTCAACGCGCTCAGCACTTCTTTGAACCCTTGCTGGTCTTTTTGATAGCCGAGCAAAACGAATCGTTCCGGCAAAAGCTCCACCTCGGCGGCTTTCATCCAGGAACGCGTCTTTGCGCCGACGTCGTCATCGCTCGGCAAAAACAAAAATGCCACGCGCACTGTCGTTGTTGCGCGGGTCAAACCGGGCGCAGGTTGTTCAGTCAAATTGTACGGAGCGAAGTCTGTGGCCAACTCGTTCGCGCGATCCGGGCCGATCTGTGCTTCCAGGTCGTTGAGGGCAGCGGTTTCAAGATCGCTGTCTCCGCCGGCCTTCCACATTGCCGGCCAGAAATCCGCCAAAGCTGTTTTCTCCGCCGCGGTGAAGCTGCTATCGGCGGTCACGACCAGGATGAGATCGCCGGTTGCTTTCGATTGCGGCTTCAACTCGAGCGCGGGATCGCCTTCCGGATCATCCGGCATCAGCGGGTTCAATGGTCGGAATTTTTTTACGATCCATGTGGCGCGGCCCGAGCCGTGACTGGCCACCAAGCCCCGCCATGCCGCACGTTCGTCTTCCTCGGCTCCGGCTGCGTGAAAATATTCGCGCCAGAAAATACGCGCACTGTAGAGCTCAGTTTCGGAAAGCAATTCCTCGAAGGTGTCGACGAGACATTCGTCGGGATAGATACGCACCCAGAGTTGCTGCTGTTGCTGTCCGGCGCGGCTGGTGACGGTCTTGAATCGTGTTTCCAACCGTAGCGGGAATAGAGCCACAGGGATGTCGTCATTCATTTCGCCTGCGTGCTGGCGCGGATCGGTCCACGTGTCCCAAAAGCCTGGGAGCAGTTCTGACAATTGAGCGTTAACTCTCTGGAAAACGCTTTGCTGTTCTCGCTGGAGTCCTTCGAGCGTTTCCTTGCGTCGCTCCAGTTCGCGGCGTTCGACCACCGTTTGACGGTTGTCAGGATTGAACCAGCGCTGCGATTGTTCCAGTGTCGCGCCGACGCGCTTCAACTCTTCGCTCGTTTGAAAGAGCGCGCGTTCCGCCGAGTCCTGCGCGGCGCGCGCGCCTGCGAGCTTTTGTTGTGCATCCTGGAACTCGGGCATGTTTATTTAAGCGTGAGCATTTCGCTGGCGTGGACCGCCACAAGCACCGGCACCTGGTAAAGGATGTAAGCCAGATCGGCCGAATCCATTTGTTTGCGCCACGCAATCTGGTTGTCTTCACTCCATTGCTGGTGTTCTTCATCGAATTCAGCCTGGCCGGTGTTAACCGGCTCGGTGAGAGCAATAGCGGCAGTTGCGTTCGTGATTTGCAAAAATCCTCCGTCTGCCAAACCGGGCGCCGCATCTTCCCACGCGAGATCGCTCCAAAGGTTTTTGACAGGGTTGGGACCACCAATGTCCAAACCGAATCGGGGCTCGCCAGGGCGCTCTTTGATCACAAAAAACCAGCCGGGCTTGTCCTCGTCGCCGGGATGCGTTCCGTCGCTTCCCTTGGCTTCATCGGAGCTCAAGTCGAAACCGAAGAAATAGATATCGGGATCCACTTTCGCGCTGTAGAGCGGTGTTTTGACAATCGTGCGAGGTGGTTTGTCCTCCTGGCCTTCGGGTATATCGGCAAGATCGCGTTGTTGAGTCAGATCTATTTCCCCGTCTTTGATCTGCCATTTGGCTTTATGCGCGTAGATGACGGCGGTGGGATACTTTTTCAGCAGCTCGCCACGAATCACCAGGACGAGCTCAGCCTTTTGTCCAATGGTCGCGCGGTTGTCGTGATCGCCAAGATTCGACGTCAGCACCCAGCGATGCAGCTCGGGAATGTCTTTGAGTCTCTCTTTTAGCGTCGCGATATTCTCGCTCGCATCAGGCAAATAGCCGCTCACATCCCAGAACTGGCGGAAATAGCTGCCGCGCTGATCGGTGGGATATTCGCGCCACAGCAACTCGCGCGACATCTCGTGATTGATCCCGACCATGTACGATTCGATGAACTTCTGATTCGTCTCCAGCAGCGTGATGCTGTTCGGCTCGATCAGATTGATGTTGGGCAGGAAATATTCCTTCGAAAGATCGCACAACGGTTTGTACATCGGCAGGTCGAACTGCGGATAGTTCATGATCTGATCAAACCGGTCGGGACTGAACGGGAATCGGATGCGACCGGGCAACACGATCCGGTCGAGCAATAGGAGCGGAATCGTTCGATCGGGATGCAATGTTGCGACGATTTCCGTAGCCACGCGATCAATCTTCAAAGGTTGTTTCGGTGGCGTGAAAGCGGCCGATGTCGCGGCGACGTCGACTGTGTACATATCACGGAGCGCCGTTTTGAATCGAACGGCCTCTACATTGTCCGAAGTCCCTATCGTAGGTCTGAACGTTTCTTCGGGGTCGGTGATCCGAAAATCGGAACTCATCGGCGCCTGATCAACAGCCCCAGGATTTTGCCCGCTCGGCCGGAATATCTGTGGCTGCGCGAGCTCGCGGGCGATCGCGCGCATCCGCACGAATAGCGCACCCAGGCCGATTACAACTGCCCCACCCAGGAGCACCAGCGGCAGAGCCGGTGCAATCAGAAGCAGCAGAATCAAAATCAACACCGCCAGTCCGAGCGTCGCCCACGGAAGCCAGGGATAATCTCGATACAGGTCCGCCAACCATTTTGGTTGCGGCGGTGGCTGCACCTGCTCGGCCAGCACGTCTTCGGTGAAAATGGCGGGTGGCGTTATTTTCGGGGGCGCCGGCACGACTTCGCCAGCGTTTAACCGACTGACGAGCGTACTGGGTGCGACGTTGCGCTCGACAAACGGCAACATGCGAACCGTTCGCGCGCGCGGCCGCATGATCCTGCGCATCTGCGGCGAAACGGCGACGGGAGGAACCAGACTCGTCTTCAGCTGATGGAACAGCGTCGTCTGTTGAAGCACCACTCGTTTTTGCAACGGTGCGCTCAACAGCATCACCTTGTCCGGCTGGGGTGCGACGAGTGGCTGAAAAATTTTGGTATGCCACTGCCACAACACTTCGTTCGTGAGTTGGGCGAGACGGATCAGATGATTGGCTTTAAGCACGTCACCTACCTGTTGCCAGGCGACGTTCATGTATTGTTCCTGGTTCTGTTGAATGACTCTCGTGCCAAAGCCGCCGGCCACACGAAATCGCGGATCGAGGTTCAGCTCGTGGATCCAGTTCCGATTGTTAGGAATTGACGTACCGTTCGCGCGGGTGAGCAACCGGTCGACTGCCGCGTGCCAGCGCCCGTAGAGTGGCGGTGTAATTAGCGGATCCGGGTCCGGCGGATTATCCGGATCAGGAATTGGCTGCGGATTCGGTCCCGGCTTTTGATAATCGTCGGCCAAATTGACAAAATTCGCGATCCCTCCTTCGATGGGCTGCGGATATCCTGGCGGCGATGTATCTGCCCAATTTTCGTACTTGTTGAATTCCTCAATGTTTTTGATGACCTCTTTCGGAACACGCAATGCGCCGCCCAACTTAAGAATCCCGCCGAGCGAACCGTCGGGGTCGATTCCCGGAAGGTTCCAGCCCGGTTTCTGGACGTCCATATCGCGTCGGCCCACGCGTTCATCTGCAGGTTTCGGCTGTAACAGACGCACGAGATACTCGAAGTCACCCAGCGTGCCGGTGCGGAAATACCAACGGTGGAAATATGGAAACTCAGTCTGCCCGGTGCCCCATGCATATTGACTGGCGAAAGTCGGGTTGACGTCCAATCCCAAGCCCGCCTGACGACCGGCTTCGAATGCTGGAATGAGAAAACAGTGATACGCCGCGTTCGGTTTGAGTTTGCGCGGACAGAGCAGCCGCGAGTATGCCAGATCGGAATTCGATTTGAGCGCGGCATCCAATTTCGGCAGAACCGCATCCATATTGGTTGAAACGATCTCGGCATCGCTCGCGCCCAGGTCGCGGTTCACATGCACATGCACCCACGCCCACATCTGGGCGGGCGGCGGAAATTTTTCCTCAGCGTTATCGACCTGGATAAACGACAGCGGCTTGTCCTTGATGTTTGTGCCATCCTTGAACTCATCCTCCTCGAGCGCAACGAGCGCGATCCAGGGCGGCAGCCTGTGCAGCGATTGATCGTGTTTACTCGGCGTGTAACGCCACGGAAAATCCTCGTCGTAAAAATCGATGTACGGAAAATAGTTCGACTCGAAATTAGTGATCCAATCGTACGGCTCGGTCTTGAAAAAGGCACGCCGCTCAACGCCAATAATGTCCCCCGGCCCGTACAGCTGAACCTGCTTTGGAATAGTTTCAGGTTGCGCCGCTCCGCCAGCGACCGCTTGACTCTCGAGTGTCAGCTCCAGGCCGAACGTGGCCCTGAGCTTTATCGATGGGTCCTGATCGGGTTGCTCGATCTTATTCGGCAGCCCGATCCGCAGATAGGGCAGGAAAGAATAGGTGGCAATTGGCTTAACCATATCTCAGAGCCTCGCTTCGTATTGCGGAATCACGTGCAGCGCGTCGTGCAAATCAGGGTTGGCCGCGACCTGAGTTTGAACGAACTGGTGCGCCATCGCCTCATTGGCAAAATAGGTCGAAGCCACGCTGTAGGGCTTGTTGTTTTCAGTGTGCGCAACTGTAAATCCGCCTTCTTTCACCGCGACCTTCTCCTCGAATGGATCCAAGAGCTTCCTGTAATTTTGCGACAAAACTGATTTCGACACCGCACCACCGACAAGGAAATGGCTGAAGAACGCTTCGGTAAAAACTCTGAACCGCCGCCGGAAACGTTTGTAGTTGCTGTCGATGATGATTTCTTCGTAGCGCACTTTGCGCTTGCCCATTTTGGTCGATCCCAGCTGCTGCGCGCCAGATGCGAGTAACAGTCCGCTGTGCATCGGATCAAAGGCGCGCTGTGAAAGCTTGTCGGCATCGCTCATTTTTAAGAATTGCGCCTTTGCGAATTGTTCATCGGCGTCATTCGCCTTCACCAGTCCGGCAGTGGCCGTCAGCTTGAATTGATTGGCGTCCGACGGTTTCTGATTGCCGACTTTATCGATCTTCAAATCCAGCGGTACCGCGCGCTGGCTGACACGAAGAGTTCCCAGCGGGTGCAACACCTGCGCGGATTCGGTGTCGTCAAGTTTTCGGAGCGAAACCAGCAGATTATTATTCGCCGGCAGTTGCGCCCGCCAATTATCCAATTTTTCGAATTCGCTTTTAAGCACGGCAATAACTGCGATCGGCGGCAGCGTCGTGTCCTTGCTGTCGCCCCAGGTGATGTCGAAGTCCGCCGAGACATCGAAGAAAAACAAGCTCAGCGTGCCGGTGCCATGAGCGCGCCACGGCGTGGGACCTTCCAGCGCGAACTGCAAACTGATGCTGAACAACCCAACGCCGAAGACCTTGAGCGAAACCGACGCGGATATTTCGATGATGAAGTAGAACGGCGAGAACTGGAAAAGCGCATCAAATGCCATGTGGCCGTCCACGCGCGCCACACCCACGTCGAACATTATCTCGGTGCTGGATCCGAATTGCACCGTGTTCGAGGTGACCGCGAAATACGTCTCGGTGCGAATGCGCGCGATATCGGTGTTGAGAATGCTGATCGCTATGCGCCGCGGGCTTGGGAACGGCAGCGGCGGTGGATTGAAGCGCGGATGAAAACCTCCCGCCGAAACCACAAAGTTGGCGTCGTCGCCCCACGCGACGAGCAGTCCCATCTCTCCCTCGAGCGTGAGAAATAAAACGCGCGATTCAAAAAGCGCGGCAAAGAAATAGAGCCGGCTTTTGTCGAATTCGATCGCGCCCGCAAAATTGACCTGGAGAACGATCAGGGCCGCATCTTCCGCGGGAAGCGCGATCTTCAGGACGCCCAAAATTGCGATGTTGCCCGGAATCTCGATGATCACGCCCAGTGAAACGCTGACTAGTGTCGGCGTTCCCCAGCCGAGTTTGGCCATCGGTCCGATCAGGAATTTTCCTTCATAAGGCGGAAAGATCGTCCGGAGGTCGCTAATGATCTTCGGCGCGTTCGCCACCGGATTCTGGGGAAACATGATGCTGTTGATTGCGCCGGTGCGCACACCTTCCATCAGCGGCTGAAGGTTCATCGTCCGGTTCAGGCCTAACAAGCCGCCGAGACCTATGAGCGTGAATCCGAATCCGAGCTGAATCCCTGTCCCGAACTCGGCTGTGATGATGATGAGCAACGAAAAGCCCTTTGAGCCATCGGGCATCTTTGTCGTGATCAGCCCGATCGCTTTTACCGTGACGATTTCAGAGATTGAGAGCTCGAGCACGCCGGCGTACTCCTCTCGGTCGAAATCGAAATAGAGATACCCACCGCCCTTGACCACGCCTGCATCGACTGAAAGACCGACTCCGTTAGGCGGCTTGAAACCGAGGTCGAAATTGACTGGACCAAGATTGCCATTGTGGCCGGGCGGCAGGCTTAGCTCAGCTCGTACGCCGATCTGTTCCACGACTGCTTGGAGAGGTCCTAGCATCGCTTTGATATCTGCAGCGACGCCGATCGGGAATTTACTGTCGTGAATCCCAATGGTCAGCGTCAGCGCGCTGATGTCCACTGGGCCGAGACTCACGTGGATTGGTAATTGGATTTCCAGCGCGGCGCTGCCATGAAAGACGAGGCCATCCCTGGTCGAAAAGCCGAGCCCAACGTTAAACTCGGATTCAAGCCCGACGCCCGCGAGGATTTTACCGAGGAAACCGTCCGCGCCGGTGAGGTCCACGATAATTTTGCCCTGCTTGACCTCACCAGCGATTTTCCAAAAACCCTCCCCGCGGTTTGCGCCTGAGTTCCAGGCAAACCCCACGCCGGCTCGGGCAACCAACTGCTGCGCCTCAACACGACTGCCGCCAGCTTGGCCAAAGATCAGGTAAGGCTGTCCATTTGATTTTCCACCGGTCCATTCGAGATAAGTATCGCCCTGCACCTGGCCGCTCGGCGGAACGAACGTCACACCGTCATTGGGCTGAAGGACCAGCTGCGCGCCGACTGCGAGCTGCGCGTTTTGGACGAATCGAAGTTCCCAATCGTCCTGCTTGAATGGTGCTGCATTGTCGATGGCAATGGTGTCCGCAATCGTGATGAGCAACCCCGGCGGATTCACATCAGTTTTCGGCGTGATCTCGAACACAAGCGCGTCCAGCACGGGCAACGGACCGCTAGTATCAAGGACTGACGGCACGCCCGCTTTGCTTAGCAGGCGCTGAACAGTTTGCAGGAGCATCGTGCCATTGAAGCCAGGTGCGCCCCACTGATACCGATTCTTAAGCTGCTCCAGCGGATTCTGAACGAACTTTGTTAGGTCATCGATTTGAAGTCGCCGTGTGGTGAATGCCGGGTGCTGCGAATCGACTGCCGGATGCTCGGTGCGTTCCAGTCCCCCCGTGAATTCGACGGCTTCAGCTAGGCCGGGAACAGCTTCAAGCCTTCTGACTACAAGGTATTCCAGCAATCGACCGGGCAGCTCGTCAGCGAATTGGTTCAGTTCGGCTGGCGGGATCCCCATCCCAGCCCCGGCAGCTTTCAATGTGTTCGCGGCATTTCCGATCTGCTCAACAACGATACGAATCGCGTTCCCGAGTTCTATCGCTCTGGCGAGAATTTGTGGGACATTGTTGGCCGCAATCGCCGCGATAAGTTGCGCTACGAGTGGCCGCATTTGCTGCACGCTCTGCGCAGCCGCTTTCGTGGCGTTGGTGAATGCTGCGTTAGTCTCGAGCGACGGCGGGAACTGCAGGCCCAGTTCAGCTAGCAGGAAACGGATTTCGCCGGCGGCCAGTCTGTCGCCGAGAGGATCAACCAGGTGCGCCAAACCTTTGGCGATCTTTTCAAGTGTGCCCGGAGGTTCCGGCATAATGGTGCCCTTTCACGATTCACACGGTCGCCATGGGCAGCTGGCTCATCGTTCGTTCAAACCGGCTTATCATCTCCTCAACAGAATCGCTTAACGTGAAGGCGTCCGTAAGCACGGTCGCGTAAGTTTCGAGATCGGCGCGCAATGCGGCGCTGGCGTGCGTTCCGAGCGTCGCCACGATGTTGCTCGCCGCCTCTCGCCGGCTGACGCCTTCGATGTTTTCCGGGAGCCGGTAAGAAGGTTCTTTTGCGCTGCGACCCAGCGCTGCGACGAAAGTCGGGCCTTTGTTGCGATGCCAGACGACCGTCACCGGACGGACCTCGTTCACTAGATGGATCGCCTCGTGTTGATGACGCTGCACCGCGTCCCAAAACTGCCGGCCGGCCTGAGTCTCCCGAAGCCGTAGTTCGACGGCCCACAGCGCATCACTCAGGCTGGCGACCCGCGCGAGCTCCGGTTGCAGCGATTCGTCCCCACCAACCCCAGTGATGATGCTGATCTGAAATCCTTCGAGTGTGAAAGCCTCGAGCACTTCACCAATAGCGACACTGGTTGAGTGGAAATTCCCTGGCGTGACCGTCTCCCCATTGTTCCCGGATTTGTGCAAACCGATGATTTCGTTGGCGGCGTTGAGCAACGCGGAACCAGAATCGCCCGGCCGGGAGAACCGATCTTGCCCGTTATTCTTTCTGACCTCGATCTCCAGGATAGTCAGGCCATCGGGGCCGAACGTAAGGTTCGTTACATTACCTGTGGTCAAGCCCGTGGTTCGACCACGCTTCTTTACTGCTTCTCCCGCGACGGCACTATTCACGCCGGTGATGAAGCCAATCTCCTTGATCCTGCCGTCGTTACCGATACCAGAATTCAGACGCGCAATGGCGCAGTCCAGGTGCCCGCGGTTGATGCCGTGGATGTTTACGGCAATTTCGTTGCATGTACAACAGCAGGACTTTGTGTGCTGGGGTTGACCAATTTCCGAGCCATCGGTCGCTGTGCCGTCGTAGAGCACGTGGTGATTGCTCAGCACCACCACTGAGTTATCCGATATAAGGTGCGCTAAGCAGCCGAGCGTACCAACGCTGCCGCTGTCCTCTGCGCCAATCTGTGTGCCGCCTTTCACAGGCCGGTATTTGTCCGTGTCCTCCTCTGGAAAATCCGGCCTGACGATGACCACATCGGTCTTGAACCCGCGGATTTCCTTCGGGATCCGCTGGGCAGGTGAGACCGCGTCGAGGGGCTTCTTTTCCGCAACGTAAACACGGAAGACTATTTCGCCCGTAAGCTGCCCTGCCGTCTCTTTGATACCGATCCCGACTTTCACCACGCCTGGGATGCGCATCAATTCCTCGCGAACCTGTGGATAAATCGCCTGGAGTTGTTTCTGCCTTTGTAAAAGTTCGGTTCGTGATTCTGTCGGCATAATTGACTCACAATTTCCTCGTGTCGGTGCGTTGGTTTTGTGTCTTGCTCATTTCCATTTCGATGCTGCGGAAGTCGTTGATTACAGCGCTTTCGTGTTGCAGCCCTCTTCCAGAAGCTCTGCGCAGCTTCGCGCGGAGCGACCATACGCGAAGCGCCACAACGGCGAGAACCGCTGCGAATAAACCGACAAACGCCGCAAAGAAAAAAATCGCCAGCAGAGTTACCGCGGCGATCACTGGGACAATAATCAAATAAGTGAGCCAGCGATTGAGCCGAAAGAGCCTGACAAATTCCAGCTTGGCACTTGCGCGGTTTGTCGGCGTCCGCGTAGTCCAAAGCAGGATGCTCTTAGGCATTTTCGCCCTCCTCGTCTCACATCGCCTGATTGTCAGGTGATCGCGGTTCGTGAGTCAATGTTTTTCCGAAAATTTTTGGCCCGCGCACGTGATCTCGCACGGTGCATTCCGAAATGCGAATCCACAAAGGCGAGCGCGCCCCGCATCGCGCCGTCACCGCGTTTGTTGTAGCCGTCGCCCTGTGGGCGACATGCACGCTTCGCGCAGCGAAACGGCTACAGAGTTCTAACGAATTGCCGGTGGAATGCTGTTCCAATTCTGTTAGTTTTATGGTCCCGTGAATGAGACGCCTGTTGTGACCCAGGGTGATGGCGCTACTGGCGCCAGTCCTACCTCCAGCGCCAGTCCGGCTCCGGACCGCGCCGATCTCCGTCCGGAAAACATTCAGGACGCCGTGATCCGTCTCGCCGGCAACTCGCAGGATGGAATTCAAACAGCCGGCGCATTTCTCGCGCGACTGGCTGGACGCAGCGAGCACGACGTCATGACCTATATGACGATCCCGGCGACGATCTCGGGGGGTCCATCCATTTTTCAGGTACGCATCGGTTCCGGCGAAGTCTTATCGGCGGGGGATGAGGCCGATTTTCTGGTCGCGTTTTACCAGCACAGTTACCAGGACCACATCGGTTTCCTGCGCGAGGGCGGCGTCCTGCTTTTCGATTCGGATAACGTCGAGCCAAATCTCGACGACAAACGTTTTGTTTACGTCGGCGTGCCGATCACTGGTCTCACCGTTGAAGCGCTCGGCGGCACCGCCAGGGACAAGGGCAAAAACATTTTTGTGCTCGGCCTGATCTCAAAGGTTTTCAATCTCGACGCTGAGAAACTGGAAAGACTGATCACGGAAAAATTCGGCGGCAAAAACGAAAGCGTGGTGAACACGGCGCTGATGGCCTTCCAGGCGGGTTACGCCTATCCCGTCGGCAATGTGCTGACAAAGCATTATCGGTTCGAGCACATTCCGAGAGCGAGCGGCCGCGCCCAGATCACAATGGACGGCAACCAGGCGCTCGCCTACGGCTTGATCGCCGGTGGCGTGCGGTACGGCGCCGGTTATCCGATCACGCCATGGTCGTCCGTGATGGAAACGCTACGTCGCGAGCTGCCGAAGTATGGCGGCATTTTCGTCCAGGCCGAGGACGAACTGGCATCGGTATCGATCGCGCTCGGTTGTTCGTATTCAGGATACCTCGCTGTGACGGGCAGCGCCGGCCCGGGCATTTCGCTCAAAGCCGAAGCGATTGGTTGGGCGTCGATGGCCGAGATCCCGATCATTATTTGCAACATCCAACGTGGCGGCCCGAGCACTGGTTTGCCCACAAATGTCGAACAGAGTGATTTGCATCAAGCCATCTTCGGCAGCCACGGCGACAGCCCACGAGTCGTGCTCGCGCCCGCGAGTGTTGAAGATTGCTTTTACATCGCGATCGAAGCCGCACGGATCGCGCGCAAATACAGCACGCCGGTTTTCATCTTGAGCGATACATCGCTCGCGACGCGCATCGAAGCCTTCGACGAACCCGATCTGCCGAAGCTGATGCAAAATCCAAAACCGGATCTGACGCCGCGCCAGACGTTCAAGCCATATCCTATAGACCAAATCACGCAGCACGCCCCGCCAGGCACGCGCATTCTCGATGGAAAATACCCGCTTCTGGCCGGACTCGAGCATGACGAGATGGGTCATCCGACCGGCAGCCCGAAGTTGCACATGGCCATGACGGCGAAACGTCGCAACAAATTGCGCAAACTCGCCGAAGAAATTCCGGTGCCGGAAGTTTACGGCGATCAGGAAGGCGACACGTTACTTGTCGGCTGGGGATCAACTTACGGTCCAATCCACGACGCGGCGAAAATGGCGCATGAAAATGGGGAAAAAGTCGGCGCGCTGCATTTGCGTCACTTGCATCCGTTGCCGAATGGCCTTGAGAAAATTTTCGAGAAGTTCAAGCGCATTGTGACCGTCGAGATGAATGATCAGGGCGTTTATGGCTTTGGCCAGCTCGCCACTATTTTGCGGGCGCGCTATTGCGAACCGAAGATCCAGAGCGTCACCAAGACTGACGGCCTCACTTTCCGCGTAAAAGAAATCTTGGACCGCGTTTTCAAGGGCCGCTCATTTGCTGCACGAAATATTCCGCGCGAGGGTGCGGCCATCGTACACACAGGCACCGCCCCTGAGAACGTGAAATCGTTAAAGGAAGTCGTGCCGCAGGGAGTGGGCTAGCGGAACATAGGCTTCCAGCCTGTCGAGCACAAAACGCCCAACGCCCAACGTCGAATTGTAGGGCGTCTGAGTCAGAAGCCTTCGTCTAATCATCCGCGCGGCTCCAGCCGCGGTCCGTTTGGCCAGACAAAATTCTTCAGCGCATATAACTCCAGCGCGAACGGCATGTAACCGCCATAGCCCAGCAGCGGCATTTCGAAGATTCGCAAAAACGCCGCGCCCGGGATGTGATAAATCCACTTGGGAAATGAGTAGTAGTTCCACATCTCCCAAAAGAACCCACA
>Ga0193721_1000183_pt1 | contig 18657 bp, 16 predicted proteins | sample U2s2metaG_FD_145078 | JGI IMG/M metagenome (GOLD analysis project Ga0193721, IMG submission 145078) | Soil microbial communities from a riparian zone of the East river system, Colorado, United States - U2s2 | ecosystem: Environmental > Terrestrial > Soil > Riparian zone | place: USA: East River...
ATAACCGTGTCTACGTGGAACAGACGATACCCGTCAGCGAACTGGTTGTCTTGTCACGGCGCATCGAAGTCGAACACGAATTCCTACATACCTGGGTGGGCAGCTCAAAACGAGTAAAGCTGCATGGCACATTCACCGCCAAAGCCGGTTTCGATCTAAAGCACAACCTGTCGATCGATATCCGCCCGAATGAAGTCATCGTCCAGTTGCCGCACGCCCGAATTCTTGGCGTCGAGCAGGACCAGGTGGACGTCCTGGCATTTGAAAATGGATTGTGGAACCGCATTTCAGGACAGGATATGCAAAGCGAATTATCGATCCTGCCTCAGCTTGCACGGGAAAAAGCAGCAGAAAGCGACTTGCCCGCGGAGGCCGAGAGCGCGTTGCAGCAGCAGATCGAGCAACGCGTGCACCCAGGGCGGCCCCTGCGGTTGATTTTCACGCCCGACACCGCACCGGAAGCCAAGAAATGACAAATCACGAGTCAAATGACGAAGTCCGCAGAGAGTTAACCGACATCAGTAATCTTTCGGTAATTCGAGCTTCGTCATTAATTCGTCATTCGTCATTTGACATTCGTCATTTCTCACCGCCCCTCACTCAAGATTGACATTAATGCCTCTGAAACATCGATTTCTACTCGCCGGTGTGTTGCTTCTACTCGTAGCATTACTGGCGGTCTGGTTTACGCCATTTGCCGTTTCCCACGGTGTGCGTTGGTGGGTTTGGTGGAGAGCGCGACAGGAGGGCTTCACTGTTAACATCGACAAGATCGACGCGCCGTTTCTGCGTCCAATTGTGATCCGCCAACTTCAGCTGAGAAGCGCGCACGATGATGCGCTCCGTGTCGATCTGACAATCACGGATGTTCTCTTCGATTTGGATTTCAAACATATCCTTCTCCACAGACGAGGTCGCGCGATTCGCAATCTGTCGATCCGAGAATTGCGCGGGGAACTTCGCCGGACCAATCCAACCGTACGAGCAATAACCCGCCGCGGCTGGGCAACATTGCACCGAATGCTTCCAGAGAATCTCACCATCACCGACTCGGAGCTGCGCGTTGAAAACGGGCCGACACTTGTTTTCCTGCGAAACGGATTTCTTTCGGCGAATCAGACCGAAGCAGGTCGCTTTACTGCTGCCGAGGTGATGATCGCCTCCCCGTGGTTTCACCAGACGTTTTCGCAATTACACGGTGCAACGCATTGGGAAGCCGATCATCTGACAATCGCGGGAATCACTTTAACGCGCGGTCTGGATCTGCAGTCCGCCACGGCGGACTTGTCGCGTCTGGGAAACCAACGCGTGGGTTTCCAGTTCGATGCCGACGCGTTCGGTGGAAAAATTCGCGGAAACATGTCGCACGAATGGCGCTCTCAACATTCCAACTGGAAAATTGCCGGAGGCGCCACGGATATTTCTCTCGAGCAAACTTCGGAAGCATTCGGATTCGCCGATCGCGTTAGCGGCTTGCTCCATGCTGGTAACTTCACTTTTCGCGGAAACCTTGCCGAACCAGACCGGGTAACCGCATCGCTCTGGAGCGAATTGACCGGGCTTACCTGGCGCAATCGAACGGCAGAGGCGATCATGCTCGGGGCAGCGCTGTACAACCGGCGAATTCAACTGCAGCAACTCTATATCAAACAACGGGCAAACCAGTTCACTTTAAATGGTGAAGCTGCATTTCCCACAAGCGCGTCCGGCTGGCTCAGTCCGGATTTTCGCGGCACGATTTCCGCATCGATCGATCAGCTCGGCGATTTCGCGACTCTATTTGGTGCAAACGCCGGTGATTTTGCCGGCAAGATCACGATTGATGGAGCAATGGACACCCGCGATCGCAAATTTGGCGGCCATCTCATGGTCGAGGGCGCATCGCTCACACTCTTCAAGACCGCCATCGACAACCTGAGTGCGAAATTGAATTTGAAAGCGACCGACCTGGAGATCGAACAACTGGCGATGACGCACAAAAACGACTCCCTCAGCGGACAGGGCAAAATCGATCTGACGCACGAGCACAACTATTCGGGTACGCTCGACGTCCGACTGAATAACCTGGTCGATTATTTGTCGATTCCTCGCGCAGTAGGTGAAAAACCAAACCCAGTCCCGGCTGACGTTCAGGCAACCATCGATTCCAGCAAATGGGACGTACGCGGTGTAATCCATATGCCCGATTCCAGCCCGGTGAGTTTCACAGCCAATTTTGCTTTGGGAATCGGGACGGATTGGAACGCTTTTCGATTATCTCCGCTGACCATGACACTGAACTTTCCATCAATCTTCCTCGCAAAAGCGCCTCAGTTGTTTCACCCACAAATTTTCCGGGACGGCATTCTGAATGGAAACCTTTCGTTTTCTGAAACGTTGGAACATCCCCACATCGATGGCGACATCCAGCTACTGAACGGAAAGCTGGCCGGCGACGCAGGAGGTCTCGTCAATCTCACTGAAGCAAGCGGCCGCGTTGCTTTTGGAGGAAATCGCGCGTCGATAGAGTTTGTCAACGTTGCGACGAAGGACACGGATCTTTCGCTTCGTGGAGAGATCGATTTTCAGGATACGAACAATGTAACGATCAAGGTAAATGGAGCGATGCCGATCTTCGATCTAACGGCCCGCCAAATAAATTGCATGAACAAAATCGAGTTTGCGTCGGCGCCGTTTACTCTTGCGCCCGCCGTCGCAGAGTTGCAGTTCCGCGGAGCGCTCTTTCAACCAAATTGGACCCTGAGTTTAAAAGAACGTACCACCACGCAATCCTCTGACGTTCCCGATCCGGATGGGGTCACCCGTGAATTTTCGCTGTGTTTCTCAGGCACTGACCCAGAATCAGCGGCATTGGTGCTGGGAATGCTTCCGCGACCGGAATTGCATCCCACCGCGACGCCTCGCCCAAAAAAGCGAACAACGGAACGCCAGTGACGAGTGCGTCACCCCGAATCCGCCTGAGTCGGATGACACTGCTACGGTTCCGCGATCACCAGCCAGCGCGAAAGTTTTTCTTCAAGGTCGCGTGTGAGATTCACACTAAACTCCGCGCCTGCATCCAGACGCAGCGCGTTGCCGTTTGCACGATCGAACAGCAATCGAACGGGTCGCCTGCCCGGAGAACTGGCAAGGATCCTGCGCACTTCGCGTAATTCATCCCGTGTTGTAGCGGGAGAAAATTGCAAGAGCACTGCGGATTCCTTGTCGGTCGATCCTTCAGTCGCCCCATTGGGCTTTCCAGGGGAAAGTGTCTTGATGTCCTGTGCCACGGCGCGAGGAATCTCGTCGCGCTTGTCCAGCGTCCCTTTAATTTCGATAACACGACCCGCCTCCAAGGCCGCTGAGGCTTTCAGATAAACTTCATTCCATACCACTACTTCGAGCATATCCGCCCGGTCCTCGATCCAAACCACTGCGAATGGTTTGCCCTCTTTTCTTGTGAACTTTTTCTCAACCGCCACAATCGCACCGGCAATCTTGAACGGCGCGCGATCATCCAAAGCGCCTAATGAAGCAATCGATCGATAGTTTGTCACTGCGAAAACGTCCGCATACGCATCCAGTGGATGGCCGCTAACATAAAAACCGAGCAGCTCTTTCTCATAGGAAAGTTTTTCGTGCTCGCTCCACGGAGCGGCCTGCCTCTTTCTCGATCCGGTCGGAGCAGTTGCTTCATCAAAGAGTGAAACTTGACCTGCCAACCGGTCGCGCTGGGCCGCAGCGGATGCCATGACGGCGTCATCGATACAGCTGGAAAGTTCCCAACGGTCGCGCCCCAGGAAATCAAATGCGCCGGCCTTGATAAGGCTTTCAAGCATTTTGCGGTTGGCAACGCGTGAGTCCAGTCGGGTGCAGAAATCCTCCAGTGAAGTGAAATCGCCTCGCTGTTCGCGTTCACGAATTGCCGTTTCCATGGCCGCCTCGCCGACGTGTTTGATAGCAGCAAGACCGTAACGAATGGAGCTGTAGGCGCTGCCGTTGGCTGCGGCCGCGCTTGGTTCTTCCGCGGCACTGTTGTAGCCTGGGGCGCTGACCCCGGCTGATTGTGAATGCGCTACGCGACTACCGCGGTCAGCGCCCGCGGCTACAGCTGCCGGACCGCGGTCAGTGCCGGCAGCTTCAGTTTCCGGAGTAAACTTCAAGCCGCTCTTGTTGATGTCCGGCGGCAGGATAGAAATACCCATCCTTCTGCATTCGCCCACGAAAACAGAAATTTTCTCCGTGTTATTGATTTCGTTGCTCAGCAAACCCGCCATGAATTCCACCGGATAATGCGCCTTCAGATACGCGGTTTGATAACTAATCACGCCGTAGGCGGCACTGTGGCTTTTGTTAAATCCGTAACCCGCGAATTTTTCCAGCAGATCGAAAATGGCGTTGGCCTTTTTCTCCGGAATCTTGTTTGTGCGGGCGCAGCCTTCGATGAAATTCTTCCTCTCTTTCGCCATCTTCTCCTTGTCCTTCTTGCCCATGGCGCGCCGGAGAAGATCGGCTTGCGCGAGTGAATAACCGCCAAGTTTGCTCGCCGCAGCCATTACCTGTTCCTGGTAAATCATCACGCCGTACGTATCGGCGCAGATACTTTCGAGCAGCGGATGCAGATATTTGATCGGCGTGATTCCCTTTTTCGCTTTCACGTACTCGGGGATGAGTTCCATGGGGCCGGGACGGTAAAGGGCGATCAATGCGATAATGTCGTCGAGCTTCTTGACGTCGAACTGCTTCGACAGACTGGTCATTCCTCCGGATTCCATCTGGAAAAGACCGATCGTTTCGCCGCGGTTATAAAGGGCAAATGTAGATGAGTCGTCGAGTGGAATGTCCTTCAGAGAGAAGTTTTGTTCCCGCTGGTGAATCAAAGCCAGTGTATCCTCAATCACTGTCAGTGTTTTCAACCCGAGGAAATCCATTTTTAGGAGGCCCAGATCATTGAGCGGCCCCATCGCGTACTGGCTAATGACGTCGTTGCCTTTCACGTCGCGGCAGAGCGGGATGTAGTCCGACAAGTCACGGTCCGCGATCACTACTCCCGCGGCGTGCACGCCTGCGTTGCGCGACAAGCCTTCGAGGATTTTCGCGTAATCAAAAAGCTGCCGGGTCGGCGGCTCCGTGGCCACCGCTCGTTTCAGCTCCGGATTTTTTTGCACGGCTGAATCGAGCGTGATATCCAGCTCCTTTGGAATCATCTTTGCGACGCGATCCGCATCGCGATAACTCAACCCCATCACTCGCCCGACATCGCGAACAACACTTTTCGCCTTGAGTTTGCCAAACGTGATGATCTGCGCGACGCGGCGTTCACCATATTTCTGCCGCACGTATTCAAGCACTTCTCCACGACGCGCTTCGCAAAAATCAACGTCAATATCCGGCGGCGAAACACGGTCCGGATTCAAGAAACGTTCGAAAAGCAATCCGAACTGGAGCGGATCGATGTCAGTGATTCCGAGAACGTAAGTAACCATCGAACCAGCGGCGGAGCCGCGTCCTGGTCCTACGGGAATGCCTTTCTCTTTGGCGAAATGAATGAAGTCCCAAACAATCAGCAGATAGCTGACGAACCCGGTTTTTTCGAAGACACCTAATTCATAATCGAGCCGTCGGATCAACTCTGGATCATTCGCCGCGCGTTCGCCGTAGCGCTGCCGCAAACCCTCGTAACAAAGCTCGCGCAGATATTCTTCCCGCGCCTTCCCCGGCGGTGCGGGATACTCCGGATACTTGGAGCGCCCAAACTCGAGATCGAGATGGCAGCGTTCGCCAATCTTGAGCGTGTTCGCAATCGCCTCGGGAAAATCGCTGAACAGCTCGCGCATCTCGGCCGGAGATTTGAAATACAGCTCCGGCACATAACGCATCCGGTTTTCGTCCTGCACCATTTTGCCAGTGCCGATGCAAAGCATCACATCGTGCGCCTGATGATCGCTCCGGCGCAGGAAATGCACATCGTTGGCCGCGACCAATCCGACGCCAATGTCCCGCGCAATTTGCGGCAGCGCTGCCATACATTTGCGCTGTTCTTCCATCCCGTGATCGTGCAATTCGATAAAGAAATTTTCCGCGCCGAGAATATCCCGGTATTCGGCTGCGCTTTGTTTCGCTTTCTCGATGTTGTTTGCCTGAATGGCGCTGTTGATTTCACCCGCGAGACACCCGCTCAGCCCAATCAATCCTTCCGAGTGCGCGGCCAGCAGTTCCTTGTCGATCCTGGGCGCATAGTGGAAACCTTCGAGGTGCGCCGCCGTGATCAACTTCACGAGATTTCGATAACCAGCCTCGTTTTCCGTCAGCAGAGTGAAATGGTAGGCCGCATCGCGCCGCGATCCCGGACGGTCTTTATGTGATCCAGGGGCGATATAGGCTTCGCAACCGATGATCGGTTTCACTCCGGCGCGCTGCGCTTCTTGATAAAACTCAATCGCCCCGAACAAATTACCGTGGTCTGTAATCGCGACGGCCGGCATTTTGAATTCAGCTGCTTTTTTCATCAGCTCTTTCATCCGGATGGCGCCATCCAGTAGCGAATATTCAGTATGCAGATGCAGGTGAACGAAAGAGTCGCGAGACATGTACGGTCACTATAAATAGATTCGTTAAATCGCTAAATCGTTTTTCGAATTCACGATTCACGAATCATGAATTACGTAGTCAAAAAACCGTGCTTGCATTCGCATCGCGGCATTGCTAAGAGAGCGCGTGCTAGGTTTAGCTTTCGATTGCAAGCAACCGTGCAATGCTGAATCTAATTTGAGATGAAAAAACTGGAAGCCATCATCAAACCGTTCAAGCTCGAGGAGGTCAAAGAGGCGTTGGCCGAGCTCGGGATCGAAGGGATGACTGTCACCGAAGTCAAAGGGTTCGGTCGGCAAAAGGGACATACTGAAATCTATCGCGGGAGCGAATATACGGTCGATTTCCTGCCCAAAGTGAAAGTGGAAGTGGTGATGGCGGACGACATGGTAGAGAAAGCCGTGACCGTGGTAGTGGCCGCAGCCAAGACGGGAAAAATCGGAGATGGAAAAGTGTTCGTGCTGCCTGTAGAACACGCTGTGCGCATTCGCACTGAAGAAATCGGGGAAAAAGCGGTCTGATGGTGCCCGGCACAACCTCCGACATTCTGCCGGAGCGGGTGTCGCCTGCCTTCATTAAGATCGCAAGTGTCTGCGCGATCCTAACGGCGCTCACGACCATTGCGATTCATTGGCTCCCGGATCTCTGGAGCAGCGCGACGACCTTTGAATTACGAATACAACTGCGGCACAACTCCATTTATATGGGTCGATTGTGGATTGTGCTGCTTCATTGCGTGCTTGTGGTAATTTCGATGGCGGCAATCCCCTGCTTGCTGACCGGTAAGGCGCGGCTAATCGCCATATTCGGCTTGGCCTGGTATGTCATGTTCGCTTTTGTCGAGATTTTACGAAGCTCCCTGTCGATTTTTGCAGTGAATCGCGCCTGGCGTGGCGGCTACGAGACCAGCAGTGACGACGTGCGAAGACAGACTTTCCGCGATGCCCTCGATACTTTCGCAGGTGTTAACGACACTCTTTTTTTCCTTTTTTCCACTGCGTTCACCGTTGGCCTTTTTTCCTATGGATTGGCCCTGCTCTTGAAAAGCGGAATCGATCAAGGTGTGGGGTTGTTGTTCTTGCTTTGGGGTATACTGAATCTTCCTAACCTGGTCGGCGCTATCGCTGGAAATGAGGCTCTGGCCATGGGATTTGAATGGGTAGGCCGTTACTTTCAACCCGCCGCCAGATTCTTGCTCGGCTTTTGGCTGTGGAATGTCAGCGGCCGGCTCCGCGCAACATGATTTCCCCACAAACTCTCAACTACCAACTATAAACTCCTAACATATGGCCAAAGACAAAACTCCATCCGACGTCAGCAAAATGATCAAAGACGGCAACGTGAAATTGATCGATTTCAAGTTCACGGATTTGCTCGGCACCTGGCAGCATTTCACGACTACGCTCACCGAATACAATGAGGAGATATTCGCCGATGGCCTCGGGTTTGACGGATCGAGCATTCGTGGCTGGCGCGTGATCAATGCCTCAGACATGCTCGTCATTCCGGACGCAACCACCGCGTGGATCGATGTTTTCAACGCCGAACCGACGCTGAGCTTGATTTGCACCATCGTCGATCCGATCACTCGCCAGCCGTACGATCGCGACCCACGCGGTGTCGCCGAAAAAGCGGAGGCTTATCTCAAATCGACCGGCATCGCCGACACTGCGTTCATTGGACCGGAAGCCGAATTTTTTATCTTCGACGATGTGCGCTTTGCGAATAGCGGCAATGCGTCGTCATACATCGTCGATAGCGTGGAGGGACATTGGAACAGCGCGCGCGAGGAATTTCCAAACCTTGGTTATAAGATTCGAGCCAAGGAAGGTTATTTTCCGGTCTCGCCGATGGATTCGCTCCAAGACATTCGCAACGAAATGTGTCTGGAACTGGAGAAAGCAGGCGTGGCGATCGAGCGGCAGCATCACGAAGTCGCAACTGCCGGCCAGGCCGAGATCGACATTCGGTTCGCACCTCTCAAACGCATGGGCGACAACATGCAGTATTACAAATACATCCTGCGCAACGTTGCTAAACGCCACAATAGAACGGTCACGTTCATGCCAAAACCAATCTTCGGGGACAACGGCAGCGGCATGCACACGCATATCTCGCTTTGGAACGGCGATAAACCGCTCTTTGCTGGAAACGGTTACGCGGGGTTATCGGAACTGGCACTCTTTTTCATCGGCGGCATTTTGAAACACGCACCTGCGCTCACCTGCCTGACGAACCCAACTACCAACAGCTACAAGCGGCTCGTCCCTGGATTCGAAGCGCCAGTCAATCTCGCCTATTCCGCGCGCAATCGTTCCGCAGCGATTCGAATTCCGACCTATTCACCAAGTCCGAAAGCGAAACGCATCGAATTCCGCACACCGGACGCCGCTGCAAATCCATATCTCGCCTTCTCGGCGATGCTTCTCGCAGGCCTCGATGGAATCCAGAACCGCATGGATCCCGGTGATCCGCTCGACAAAAACCTCTACGAACTGCCGCCGGAAGAACTGGCGCAGGTAGCCAGCGTCCCCGATTCGCTCCGGGGCGCGATCGAAGCGCTTCAGGCCGATCATTCCTTCCTGTTGCGCGGCGACGTCTTCAACGAAGACTTCATCGCCAACTGGATCGACATGAAACAAAAAGAATACGACGCCCTGCGTCTCCGCCCGCATCCTTATGAGTTCGCGATGTACTACGACGTGTGATTCAGGATGGCGCGTTCCCATCCGCACTTTGCCGGCAGAAACGTCAGGCGAATTAGACGAAGAAATGTTCGCTTTAAATTACGAACGTTCGTCTAATTATAGTTAGATCATTGTGCGCGTTGCAATCTTTGCGTTGGCCGTCCTTTTCGCCAGCTGCGCATCGCGCGAAGCTCCACATCCCGATTGGCACGTGACGTACTACGATCGCAACGGTGATGGGATGGTTGATTACGAGTTGCATACACTCGGCAGTGGCCATGCAGATGCCGATTGGGCGCTGATCGACACCGCCTTCCGAGGCCGATATAATTTGCGGGTGCATTGGGGATCACGCTCGAGAAACGGCGCGTTGATGTTCCGGTGCCGAAGCACGCGAAGATCACGCCAGGAAAACCGCCGAAGAGTTACAGTTATTGAGATTGCATGCCATATGATCTAACCATGCGATGCAGCCAACCGCTCGACGGCGTACGGCTTCACTTTTAATGACTAACAAGCTATCATTTCAAGCAGGCCTCGTTCCCACGAGCGGTGGCTGATCTTGTTCTCGTTAGATACACGACCCTAAACGTCGTGGAGAAGCCGCAAAATGTTGACATATTACTGCGTTTTTGGGTAAGACGGTTACTCTGTGACTACAAATCCAAAATGCACGTTCACGCCGACACAAGTTCGGCTTATCTCTGGCGTATTCCTCGCCGCCGCTGCCGCGCTCGGTCTAGCGAGGATCGTCGGAGCAAAGGCAACGGACGGAAGTGATCGAGCAGAAGCACAGTGTGACCCGATCTTGATTCTCCTGGAGTTCTTCGATCGCGTGACGCCACCTGTGCTGCCTACTGGTTGGTCAAGCACGACGTGGGTGACATCTAACTCCGGAGTGCCGATGCCGCCCGCCGATACACCGCCCAACGCTATGTTCGTAGATGATCCGGACACCATCAGCGACAAGCAGCTCCTTTCACCGAATATAGGTTTCGTTGCCGACGCGGGCCCACCGCAGCTTCGCTTCCGCAACAACTTCAACTTGCAGGATGGCTTTGACGGCGGTGTGCTTGAGATCAGCTTTGATGACGGGTTGACCTTCCATGACATTGTTGATGCGGGTGGCACATTTCTCAGTGGCGGTTACAACGGGACGATCAGCGGTTGTTGCGGCAATCCCCTTGCGGGCCGTCAGGCATGGACTGGAAACTCAAGTGGATTTATCGACACAACGGTAAATCTCCCGCACCAAGGCGCCTATATCCTGCGTTGGAGGATGGGCAGCGACAGCAGCGTCTCCGGCGAAGGCTGGCGCATCGATAATGTTGCTATCACGCAATGCTACACGCCCCGAGGGGGACGAGGACGCCCCACGCCGCACCCGCGCCCGACGCCACCGTGATGAAAGATGATCGTGATAGTGATTAGCTTGCGACCTCAAGGATATTGCAAACTGCACTTATCAGTTTGTCCATTGTCAGAGGTTACGCCCTAGTGTTCTCAGCTATTCGCTTGCGCGACACATCTAACCCGTCGATGAAGCCAACGGCCCCATTCCGAAGCAACGTCAGCGTGTTTGCCACAGCACCCTGCCGTGGCTTATCTCTGTCTCGTTAGACCATGCGTCTCGTTATCGTTGCTGGATTTGCCGCCATTCTGCTGGCGGCCACGAGTTCAGCAAAAGACCGTTCGGTCGTGAGCGTTTCCTCGGAGCCCACAGGATTGACCGTAAAGTCACAAAGGTCCGGGAAGAAGATAATCCCAGGTATCGACATCTATTCTGATGGCGCGGTGCTTATTCGTCGCTATGACGGTTCTGAGGCCACCAAGCACATCGACAAAACCGCTGTCGAGACGCTGCTCCAGTCGTTAAATCGCACGAGATTCTACAAAATCACCGAAGATTCGTTCAACACTGAGATTAATAGCTCGCACACACCGGGGGAAGTAGAGAGAATCGTTATCACCGATTGCCCTATCTGGACCATCCGGACCCGCAACGCTGGCGTCACGCGTTCGACAAAGTTTTACGGCTTATGGGAAATGGCCGACCATTATCCACAGATCAAACAGCTAAAGACATTGAAGGACGCCTTTTTGATGGTGTATTCAGCTGTCGATGAGGAGCCGTGATAGGTCTAACCAATCGATGAAACCACCGGCCCCATTGCGATTGCATGCGAGCAATCTTGCCACGACACCCTGCCGTGGCTTATCTCTCTCTCGTTAGATGACTCGCGCGCGTCGATTGAAGATGGTTGCTATAGCTGGCACGGGCATCCTTGCGATCGCAGTCGCTGCCGTGTGGACCTATAGCTCTGGTGAGCGTACATACTATGGCCCACACACTGGCATTCTGCACACCGGCGACACCGTTGTCGTAGCCGAGGATTTCTCCATGCCAGGCACTAGCGTGGTTGGCAGTAGCACACGCGGGATCGTCGAGTCGGATCCAGCGTGGGACGAAGATTCGTGCGATCCAGATCGGCCGATCAGTCTTAGACTCGCTTCTGGGGAACTTGTCTCAGTGCCACGTCACATTTTGCATCGATGATCAGTCATCTAACCAATCGATGAAGCCAACGGCCCCATTACGGTGCAACTTCAGCAAGCTTGCCACGACACCCTCGACTCCGTCTCGGCTCCCGGCTACCCTAGTGCGATTCGTGTCTTCGCGCTCACGCACTCCCGCCGTATTGTTATTCAACGATAGCCGTGGCTTATGATGTTTTCTTCCCGCGAAAACACCCTTCGGGCTTCCCGTCCATGTCGCACCGCTTCCCACGGGCTCCATTCTCTTTCTCGTTAGATGCAGCGCGCCCAGTTTTGGCCAAAAGGTTGGAATCCTCTCTGCTTCGCTCTCTGGGGATCAATTATCGCACTTCCATTCTGGCTTGTGTTCTGGAGCGAGGGGCACGGCGCTGCACTTGCCGTGATCGTTGCCGAGGTCATTTACCTCGTTCTTTATCTTCGCCATTCCTACTTTGCTTGGCACCTGGCGTTCGTCATCAACATTGCCTTCGCCATTTACCATTTGGCTGCTGGTCGCCACCCTGGGGTCGATATCACTATTGGAGTAGCTCTTATCGCCTACTTAGTCGTCATCCGGAAGGCTTACCTTGATTACATTCGAGCCTATGCAGACCGACGCATCTAACCAATCGATGAAGCCAACGGCCCCTAATCGAAATGCGTTGAGTGTGTTTGCCACAGCACCCTCGACTTCGTCTCGGTTCCCGGCTTCCCTAGTGCGATTCTCGTCTTCGCGCTCACGCACTCCCGCCGTATTGTTTTCAACGATTGCCGTGGCTTATGATGTTTTCTTTCTGCGAAAACACCCTTCGGGCTCCCCGTCCATGTCGCATCACTTCCCGCGAGCTCCATTCTCTTTCTCGTTAGGCGCATGGACATTTTCGACGCCAATACCACGGAAAGTGAAATGACTGTCCTGAAGTTACTCGCTCATTCGTCGTATCTTTGAACGCACGAAAATCGTCAACGAAAATACACACAGAATATGGCCACCGCTCGAAAGGAACACGCAATGTCGAAAGTTGTCGCAATCATGTCAATGTCGCTCGACGGCTACGTCGCCGACCTCAACGATGGCGTGGCCGAAGTGTTCGAGTGGTACTTCACCTCTGGCGACGTTGAAATCCGCACTGGAGGATCGGACGCCATGACGTTTCACGTCTCTCAGCCGAGCGCCGACCACCTTCACGCCCTCATATCCGAACTTGGTGCCATGCTCACCGGCCGACGCACCTTCGATAAAGCCCAAGGATGGGGCGGAAACCACGCCTGGGGACCGGCATTCGTGCTCACCCACCACATCCCCAACGGGTGGCCACGTCCCGACTCGACTGTGCACTTTGTCACCGACGGTATCGAATCCGCTGTCAACCAAGCCAAAACTGCAGCTGCCGGGAAGTCCGTTGGAGTCCACGGCCCAGACACCATCCAGCAGTGCCTCAACGCTGGACTCCTCGACGAAATCCACGTCGACATCGCAGCGGTTCTTCTCGGTTCCGGAATTCGACTCTTCGACCACCTCGCCGGCACCCCAATCGTCCTCGGCAACCCGACCGTGATCCCGGGCATCGGCGTTACACACCTGCGCTACCCAGTACGCAAGACGTAGTCCGACCCCGCACCCTTGCAGGCCCGCGGGTAGGCCTGCTCCTTAACATGCGCTGCAGCGAAAGGCGGGATCTCTGGTCATTTCCGGTTTGGGTTGCAGGATTGCCCTATTGCTTTTCCGCCCGCCTTCGCTGAGCTTGGGTCGTTAGGCAACGCGCAACCTGGCCATCCTGCAAATGAAACGACACAAAATGAGATCCCGAATACCTGCTTGTTATATAGCTGCATTTATCTTGTTATTGAGCACAGTCATATCGACTGCTCAGTCTGCAAATCGTATCACTATCCTTTATGATGCTTTCGGCAACTCTTCCAATCTGAAGAAGGATTGGGGATTTTCGGCGTTCGTGGAGTATGATGGTAAGCGCATCCTTTTCGATACTGGTAACAACGCCGATACCTTTGCGCAGAATGTCAAAGCATTGGGTATTGATCTCAGGAAATTAGATTTCGCCGTAATTTCGCATCGGCACGGAGACCATACCAGCGGACTGAATTATTTACTGAGTGTCAATCCCAGTGTAAAAATCTACGCGCCAAAGGAACCATTTGGTGTCTTCGGGGCCGCACTGCCAGGAACATTCTATCGCAGGGATGAATCGCTACCGGGTGATATGCGTTATTACGATGGGCAACCTCCCTCGAAAATGACGTTCGGCACGCCTTGGCCAGGCGCCAACTTTGTCTGGGTCGATAACTTAACTGAAGTTGCACCAGAAATTTATTTGATTTCGACAGTCTCGCAGACACCTGGCACACTGGAACTGCGCGAACTTTCGTTAGCGATTAAGTCACCCAAGGGCGTAGTCTTAGGAGTCGGATGCTCACATCCCGGAATTGAGAAAATATTGGAAGCATCAACGGCGGTTGACAAGCATGTGCATCTTGTCTTTGGAGGACTCCATTTGGTAACAACTCCAGACCCAGAGATTACACGTCTTGTCACCGTTTTGCATGATCAGTGGAAAGTTGATCGGATGGCGGCGGGTCACTGCACTGGAGAGCCAGCTTTTGCCGCTCTTCGCAAAGCTTTCGGTGATCACTATCTCTACGCGGGACTAGGCACTGTTATAGACCTTCCGTGAGCTCGAAAGATGATCTCGCAGAGGCCTAATTACCCGCTGGGGCGAACTCCCAACCTGCGCGTTCCCATTTCAAATCATCAGAAGTTGTTCAACGCTGCCCGTGGCGTATGATGTTCGACTCATGATTTTCCCAGCTCATTGGTTCTTTAGCTCCAACTCAAGAACCGCTACCCTCGCGGCTTTTCCGCCTACCCCGCGGCGTCCCAGCCCGCGGTGTTCGCCCTCGCGGGCTATCCCGTCCATCTCGCAGATTCTCGATCCGCTCGATTTTCGTTAGGCGACTTCGCTCATGCACAAGGTCAATACGACAGAAATGGTTGAATTTGCTTGGTCGTCGCCGAAGGGAAAGTTCGTCGGCGCGAGCAAGAATGTTTCAGTGGAGTTAGGACGTAAGCCCGAATCCACAGACCTGAACGAGCGGCATCCCTTTGATGTCGAGATTTTGCGTATTCCGCCTGGAAAGGCTCCCTACGTGTATCATTCGCACAGCGCACAGTGGGAGTTCTATCACGTGATTTCGGGCAGTGGCGTTGTCCGTCACAAAGATGGAATTACTCCGATCGAGGCTGGCGACGCATTCATTTTCAAGCCGGGTGAGCCACACCAGATCACCAATGACACTGCAGAAGACATGCTCGTTTACGTCGTGGCGGACAATCCGATGAGTGACACCTACCATCATCCCGACAGCAATAAGTGGGGGGTGCCGTTCCCCAAGCGTACCTATATCCGCTCAGACGCACTAAATTATTTCGATGGTGAAGAATGAAACAATCGCCTATCTGGCAGATTCCCAATCTGCTCGATTCTCGCTTGGCACATAGGAGGCTTTCGTATCATGACAAAGGTCAAGACTTTTACCGTCGCCCTGCCAGTTACCGACCTGAACAGCGCTGTCGAGTGGTATCGCCAGCTGCTAGGAGAAGTCGAGGAGATCAATCCAGCGCCTGGCGTTTGGGAGTTCCAGATCGTTTCCTCGGGTTGGTTGCAGCTCTTCGAGAGTAAAATCAATAATCCAAACCTGGCGGTCGTGCGCTTCGAGTCCGACAACATTGAGGCAAGCCGAATGCAAGCTTTGAGCCTCGGCACAGATGTTGGCGAGATTGAGACAGTGCCAGAAGCCGTTAGATATTTTGAGTTTCGGGATCCGTTCGGCAATCAGTTGTCGTTCTATGAACTACTGGAGTAGCCATTGGGCGGCGTTTCGCGATCGCGTAGTGCGATGCGACGGCTGCGATGGTGTCATTGCATAGCCGAATCGCTCCATCTGATTTTCGAATTGAACGAATAGTTCAGTTCCTTCATAAATCGCCGTATGAAAAAAGCACATCTCGCGTCCTGCGTCGTCCTCGTTAGTTTGATTGGAATGAACCAATTTGCACGAGCAGCTGATCCCACTCATCCAGACCAGCCGATTGTACCTCCCGCCGATGCAATCTCAAAACTCAAGGAAGGCAATGGGCGTTTCACTGCTGGCAACATGCGGCATCCGCATGAGTCGAGCGATGAGAGAAAGTACATGGCGGCGAACAGCTATGAAAATGCCGGCATGACGTTCCTGGGCATGTCTGCTGAGCAGGCGGCAAGACGACGAGCCGAACTGGCGAACGTTCAGCATCCGTTTGCCGCCATTGTCAGTTGCTCCGATTCGCGCGTGCCGCCCGAAATTGTCTTCGATCAGGGACTCGGGGACTTATTTATTGTTCGCGTTGCGGGAAACGTGATCAACGATGAAGGCCTGGGAAGCATCGAATATACAGTCGATCATTTAGGCACACGGCTGATTTTGGTGCTTGGGCATCAGAGTTGCGGCGCCGTCAAAGCAGCGAGAGAAACTATCGCTGCCAAAGGCAAAGCCCCCGGGCACATCGAATCGCTAGTCACAGCCATCAAGCCTGCGGTTCAAGCCACGGCCAAAGAAGATCTCGACGCGACAATAAAAGCAAACGTGAAGCACGTGGTGCAAGCGCTGCGTTCATCGACGCCGATTCTCAAGGCTAAAGTGGATTCCGGCGAGATTCAGGTAATTGGCGGCTACTACAGTCTCGATACCGGCGCTGTCACTTTTCTCGACGAGAAATAAGAGTTTTGCATCTCACAAGCCTTGTAGCCGCCTCGCTGCTTGCCACGCCGAAGCTGCGCGAAGGCGGGTGTCGAGGCGCTATGGCATTGTTGCCCTCGCGAGCACGGCGGCACCCGCCGCGGCGGGCAGGCTTTGCCCTGGCTACCACCATGCGCAATCATGATATGGGTTTAGGTTCATGAGCATCATCGGAAAAGTTGAGAGCCTTTGGCGTTATCCGGTCAAAAGCATGCGCGGTGAAGAGTTGGACGAAGCATTTGCAGGTTATTCTGGAATCTATGGCGATCGCGCTTTCGCTTTTAAAAGTTCGGCGAATCACAAGGGATTTCCGTATTTCACAGCTCGCGATCAGCGAAAGCTTCTGCAATATCGTCCCCGCTTTCGTTACCCCGACAAAGCGGCCCGCCCGATCAATCTAGTCGAGGCAGAAAGCAAAGGCGCGAATCCACTTCTGGCGAACCTTGCAGAGTTAGCGGTCGATGTTGAGACTCCCGATGGAGACAACCTCGCGATTGATGAACCGGCTTTGATCGACATGCTCCGAGCGGATATCGATCCAAAGCATACGCTTACGCTGATGCAATCCCAGCGTGCCATGACCGATTGCCGTCCAGTGTCGATCTTGAGTCTGCAATCGGTGCAGCAACTTGCTGAAGAAACAGGCGTGCGCGTGGATAAACGGCGTTTTCGAGCAAATATCTACGTAGACTTAACCTCTGCCGAAGGCTTCGCTGAAAACGAACTTGTCGGCCGTTCGGTGCGCATCGGATCGAAGGCAATCATCGCAATTCTGGAACGCGATTCGCGCTGTGTGATAATCACGCTCGATCCGGATACAGGAGAACAAACCCCGGTGATACTAAAAAAGGTTGCGCAAGCTCACGAAGGGATGGCGGGCGTTTATGGCGCTGTCCTCGCGGAAGGCATCATGCAGAAGGGCGATCCGGTGGAATTGCTGGATTAGCGATTTCACAAACGTTCTGGCCACCGGCCTGTGGGCGGTCGATCTTGGCACTGTTTTCCATCAAGACGGCCCATAGGGCCGTGGCTACAGCGATTCGTTAGGCCAAATAAGGTTTTTGCGTCGCGCACTTCTTTGCGCGAAAGACTCACAACATGGCAGAAGGCGAAATGATCGAGTCGTATGTGCCTGCGCGGCTGGACGCCTTGCCGTGGAGTTCGTGGCACTGGCTGATCGTGGTCTCCCTCGGCGCCACTTGGATTCTCGATGGTCTGGAAGTGACTCTGGCAGGAGCGCTGGGCGGAGTTTTGACGCGACCGGAAACGCTCGGGTTAACACCTGCCCGGGTTGGCGCGAGCGCGACATCCTACCTGGCGGGCGCCGTATTGGGTGCACTTCTTTTCGGTTATGGCACCGACCGATTTGGCCGCAAGAAATTGTTCTTTATTACGGTCGCGGTTTATCTCATCGGCACAGCGCTATCGGCTTTCTCGTGGAATTTCTGGAGTTACGCATTCTTTCGCGCGGTGACCGGCGCAGGAATTGGCGGGGAATACGCAGCGATCAATTCCGCGATCGACGAACTGATTCCTGCGCGCGTGAGAGGCCGTGTTGATTTGATCATCAACGGCTCATACTGGGTCGGCGCGGCACTCGGAGCAGCCGCTACGCTTTTCCTGCTCGATCCGGGGCGGATTCCAATCTGGCTTGGGTGGCGACTCGCATTCGGAATTGGGGCGATGCTGGGCCTTATTGTGATCTTCTTTCGGCGCTGGATTCCCGAGAGCCCCCGTTGGTTAATGATTCATGGCCGCAATCCGGAAGCAGAACAGATTGTCGGCGAGGTGGAACGAAAGATTACGGCGAACCGGAGTAATGGAGTAAAGGAGTATTGGCGTAGTGGGGCCAAACAAATGCCGGGGAATCACATCATTACTCCATCACTCCAACACTCCATTGCTCCAATTCGAGTGCGAACTCGCACACATACGCCCTGGCACCAGATTTGGGACGCGATTGTGTATGAGCATCGCCGGCGCTCGTTTCTCGGTTTTGTGTTGATGCTGACCCAGGCTTTTTTCTACAACTCCATCTTTTTCACTTACGCGCTGGTCCTGATGCGGTTTT
>Ga0193721_1000185_pt1 | contig 18626 bp, 18 predicted proteins | sample U2s2metaG_FD_145078 | JGI IMG/M metagenome (GOLD analysis project Ga0193721, IMG submission 145078) | Soil microbial communities from a riparian zone of the East river system, Colorado, United States - U2s2 | ecosystem: Environmental > Terrestrial > Soil > Riparian zone | place: USA: East River...
ATCACCTCCACCCGATGATTCAAGGCGGGCATGGCGGGGAGTGTAGGGGATCTGGTGCGAAACCCCGGCTTGAATCATCGGGTGGAGGTGATCGGTGGCGTGGAAGAAGAAGCGTGTGGCCGCTTGCTGCAGGATTTTTTCCGCGACAGGCGCTAACGCGTCCCGAGCTCTCCGATCACCGTTCCCAGCGCCTGGATTGTGTCGCGGAGTTGCGCATCCGACAGATATGGAGCGGGACCCAGTCGCAGCACGTCCGCCCGGTAGTCGGTCAGGACGCCGCGGTCTCGCAACCGGCGACACAGCTCTGCCGCCCGGGCGGACTGGAGCGCGAGGAACCCTCCGAGGTCCGGCAGCGTCACGGCTCGGTCCCGCCCAATGACCCGCGGGTCGGCGTCGAGCGCGTCGAACGAGCGTGCCAGGAGCCCCACCTGGTGCTGACTCACCCGTCGCAAGAACTCCGATGTCAGCTCCTGTTCCTCGAAGAAGTCGAACACGCGCGCGGCGCGGTAATGGCTGGTCGGATCATAGGTCGCGCCCGCGAACCGAGCTGCGCCCGGGCCGTACGCGACCGGAGTCGCCGGATCGCCTGCAGCGAGCGCATCGAACTCGGCGAACCACCCGGTGATCACGGGTCGCAGCACGCAGTCATGGGGGATGCGCAGGAAGCAATTGCCTTCGCCCAGCTGGCAATACTTGTAGCCGCCGCCGACCACGAACGCGTCCGCTAACCCGTCTCGCCGGAGCGAGAACGGCACGACCCCGAGCGCGTGATAGGCGTCCACCAGCAGCTCCGCGCCCGCCGAGCGGCACGCCGTGAGTACGCGGGCCAGGTCGGGCACGATGTGGGCGTTTTCGTACAGCACGGCCGAGACGAGCACGGCCGCCGTGCGGTCGTCCACGGTCCGGGCGAGCCGCTCGGCGAGCGTCGCGGCCGGAAGCGAGGACAGCTTGACGACCGCGATCCCTTCCTCGGCGAGGCGGTCGAGCTGGCGGCGGACAGTGTGAAACTCTCCGCTGGTCGTCACGAGGCGGGGTCGTCGGCCGAGGGGCAGGGCGGAAAGCCAGCGCACGACCAGCTCGTGCGTGTTCGCTCCCAGGGCGATGGCGCCGTCCGAGTCGTCGAGCAGCCGCGCGAAGCCGCGCCGTACCCGATCCGCCATGGCGAAGGCCTGCGTCCACTTGTCGTCCGCGTACTCGGCTGCGTCGAGCCAGGCGCGCTGCTGGGCCTCGAGGCCGACGTCCGGCCACGCCTGATGCGAGTGGCCGGTCAAGAGCATTCGCTCCGCGACACGAAAGCGGCAGTAATGCGGCGCGAGGGCGTTCGGGCTCGCGTACAGCGCCTCCGGCGTCACCTCGTCACAGCTCCGTGCGGATCGCCCAGAGGTCGGGGAAGGCGGGCTTGTTCAGGGTCGTCTCGAGGTATTCGGCACCGGCGGATCCGCCGGTGCCCGGCTTCGTGCCGATGGTGCGCTGCACCATCTTCACGTGCCGATACCGCCACTCCATGATCCCCTCGTCGAGGTCAACCAACCGCTCGCACACCGACGCCACAGCGGGGTTCGTCCGGTAGACCGCGATCAAGACCTGCTGCAGCTCGCGCGATTGCTCCGGCGGACGCGTCACGTCTCGAGCGAGCAGCGGTGCCGGCACGGCGTACTGGTTCCGCGTGAGATAGGCGAGAAAGGCGTCCCACAGCGTCGACTCACGATACCTGGCCTCGAGCCGGCGCCGGGCCTCGCTTCCCTCGGGGTAGCGCGCGACGGCGGCGGGGCTCTTCGTGCCGAGGACGAATTCGAGCTCTCGAAACTGGAACGACTGGAACCCGCTCCCGGACTCGAGCCGGTCGCGGAACGACAGGAACTCGAGCGGCGTCATCGTCTCGAGCACGTCGATCTGCGCCACCATCACCTTCAGCACCGTGAGGACGCGCTTCAATGTGTGCAAGGCGCGCGGCGTGGCGTTGTCGCGCAGCATCTTCTCGAGATAGCCGAGCTCGTGCAGCATTTCCTTGAACCACAGCTCGTACACCTGATGGATGACGATGAACAGCATCTCGTCGTGCTCGGGGCCCGCGGAGCGGGGCTGCTGGAGCGCCAAAAGCTCATCGAGCTTCAAATAGCTGGAATAGCTCACCGCCATCGGGCATCCCTCACGTGAACCGCGGCTTGTAGGTGTCGAGCGTCGAATACTGGGGCGGCCAGGCCAGCGCATGGCCCATCTCGTGAGCGGCGTGGCGGGTCCAATAGGGATCCCACAGGTGCGCGCGCGCCAGGACGCAGAGATCGGCGCGCCCCGCCGCCAGGATCGTGTTCACGTCGGTGTAGGACGAAATGTTGCCCACCGCCATCGTGGGAATCCCCACTTCGTGCCGCACTCGGTCGGCGAAGGGCGTCTGAAACTGGCGCCCGTAGACGGGTTTCGCATCGGGCACCGTCTGCCCCGCCGATACGTCCACGATGTCGCAGCCGTGCGCCCGGAGGAGCCGGGCGATCTCGACCGCGTCGGCGGGTTCCGTGCCACCTGGGGCCCAGTCCACGGCCGAGATGCGCACAGAGATCGGCTTGTGCTCCGGCCAAACGGCGCGCACGGCATCGAACACCTCGAGGGGAAACCGCATCCGGTTCGCGAGCGGGCCGCCGTATTCGTCGGTGCGGTGATTCGTGAGCGGGGAGATGAAGCTCGCTAGGAGATACCCATGCGCGAAGTGGATCTCGAGGATGTCGAAGCCTGCCTGCTCCGCCATGCGCGCGGCCCGCACGAAGTCATCGCGCACGGCGTCCATGTCCTGCCGGTCCATCGCTCGGGGAACTTGGCTGTGCGGGAAGTAGGCGATGGGGGAGGCGGCGATGATCTCCCAGTTGCCCTCCACGAGGGGCTCGTCCATCCCGTCCCACGCGAGGCGGGTCGAGCCCTTGCGGCCCGCGTGGCCGAGCTGCAGCCCGATCTTGGCCTGGCTGTGGGCGTGGACGAAGTCCACGATCCTCTTCCAGGCCAGCACGTGCTCCGGCTTGTACATGCCGGTGCACCCCGGCGAGATGCGGCCCTCCCGCGAGACGTCGGTCATCTCCGTGAACACGAGTCCCGCGCCGCCCAGCGCTCTCGCCCCGAGGTGCACCAGGTGCCAATCATTGGGCGTGCCGTCCACCGCGCAGTACTGGCACATCGGGGACACAACCACACGGTTCACGAGGAGCAGGTGGCGGAGCCGGAACGGGGTGAAGAGGGGCGGCGGGGGCGGGCTAGTGGGCACAGCCACGCCGCTCTGCTCGCTGGTCCACGCGGCGAACCAGCGGTCCACCTCGCCGACGAACTGAGGATCGCGGAGCTGCAAGTTGTCGTGCGTGATCCGCAGGCTACGCGTGAGCAGGTTGAAGGCGAACTGGACCGGCACAAGATCCATGTAGCGCTCGGTGTCCTCGAACCACTGCAGGCTCACCTGCGCGGCGCGCTGCAAGCTCTCGACCGCCGGTCGCCGCTCCGCCTCGTACGCCGCGAGCGCGGCAGGGACGTCGCCCGCGGGCGCGCGCGCGAGCGCGCGGGCCAGGGCGACGGCGTCCTCCATGGCGAGCTTCGTGCCCGATCCCACGGAAAAGTGCGCCGTGTGGGCGGCGTCGCCCACCAGCACCACGTTCCGGTGGTGCCAGCGGTCGTTCCGCACCGTGCCGAAATTGCGCCACAGGGAGCGGTTCTTGAGCAGGCGGTGGCCTTCGAGCTCCTCTCGGAACAATGCCTCGCAGAACGCGAGCGTCGCATCCTCGTCGGCGTGGTCCATCCCCGCCGCCCGCCAGGTCGCTTCCGTGGCTTCCACGATGAACGTCGAGCCCCCTGGCTCGTATTGATAGGCGTGGACGCGCCACAGGCCGTGCCGATCGCGCTTGAAGTAGAACGTGAACGCGGAGAAGGGGCGGGTCGTGCCGAGCCACACGTAGCGATTGGGGCGCCAATCCAGAGTCGGCTTGAACTCATCGGCGAACTGACCGCGCACGACGCTGTTGAAGCCATCGGCCGCGACCACGAGGTCGGCTCCGAGCAACGCGCCGACGTCCGCGACCTCCGTGCCGACGTCGAGGCACACGCCCAGCGCATCGGCGCGCCGCCGCAGGATCGCGAGCAGCGCCCGCCGCGACAGCCCGCTGAAGCCGTGACCGGTGGACGTGACCACGGTGCCGTTGCAGTGGACGTCGATGTCGTCCCAATGATGGAATTGCCGGACCATCTCGTCGTAGGTCTCGCGATCCGCTTCCGCGAGGTTGTCCTGCGTGGCGTCGGAAAAGACGACGCCGAACCCGAACGTGGCCTCGAGCGGGTTCCGCTCGATCACGGTGACGTGGTGCGCGGGATCCGCCTGCTTCATCTGGAGGGCGAAGTAGAGCCCGGCCGGCCCGCCGCCCACCACGACGATCCTCATGCTGCGCCCCCCGCCTGCTTCAAGATCTGGCCCGCCACGATGAGGTGTTGGATCTCCGTCGTCCCCTCATAGATCCGCAGCGCCCGGACGGCGCGGTACAGCCGGTCCACCGGGTGGGACGCGAGCACGCCGCGGCCTCCCAGGATCTGCACGGCGTCGTCCACGATCCGCTGGGCGGCCTCGGTTGCGAAGGCCTTGGCCATCGCCGCCTCGAGGGTCACCCGCTCCGCGCCGCGGTCCTTCTCCCAGGCCGCGCGGTAGGTGAGAAGGCGGGCGGCGGTGAGGTCCGTCGCCATCCGCGCGAGCTTCTCCTGGATCAGCTGGAACTCGCCGAGCGTGCGTCCGAACTGACGGCGCCGGGTGGCGTGTGCCACGGCCTCCTGCAACGCCCGCGCCGCCATCCCGCACGCAGCTGCGGCGACGGTCGCACGCAGCCGGTCGAGCGTCGCCAACCCGAGCTTGAAGCCCTCGCCCTCCGCGCCGAGACGGCTGGAGGCCGGCACCCGACAGTCCTGGAACGCGATCTCGCCCAGCGGGTGCGGCGCCGAGAGCACGAGGGGACGCACGAACGTGAGCCCCGGCGCGTCCGCAGCCACCACGAACGCCGAAATCCCCTTGTTGCCCTGCGCCGGGTCGGTGGAAGCGAACACCGTGTAGAAGTCCGCGATACCCGCGTTCGAGATGAAGGTCTTGGTGCCGGAGAGGACGTAGCCGGCGCCGTCACGGCGTGCGGTCGTCGCGATCGCGGCCGCGTCCGAGCCGGCCTCCGGCTCAGTCAGCGCGAAGGACGCCATGGCCCGGCCCGCGAGCACCGCCGGCACCCAGCGGTCCTTGAGCTCGCGGTCGCCGGCAAGGAGGATAGGTACGGTGCCGAGGGCTTGCAGCGCGAACACGGCGTCGGCGAGTGGCGAGGCGGCCGCCAGCGCCTCGCGCACCAGGCACGCCGCGCGCAGGTCGAGGTCGCCGATCGGCGCGAACCAGCCCGCCTGACCGAGCCGCGCCAGCAGCTCACGCGCCTCGGCCCGTGCGGCAGCGTCGTCCGCGGGCTCGGGGAGGGGGGCGATCTCGCGGGCTGCGTACTCCGTCACCCGCGTCGCCAGGGCGACGTGCGATTCGGCGAGGAAGACGCGGACGGCTGTCGAATCAGGCACGGTCAGACGAACTTGGGCATGCGCTTCGCCTTGAAGGCCTCGTAGGCCTCGCGGAAGTTGGGGTTCCGCATACACACCGCCTGCGCCTGCGCTTCCGCCTCGAGCGCCGTGGCCAGATCCATGTGCGCCTCGCGATTGAGCGCGTCCTTCGTGATCCCAAGCGCGAACGAGGGTCCGCGGGCCAGGTTCTCGGCGAACCCGCGGGCCTCCCCCATGACGTTAGCGGCCGCGACGACCCGATTGTAGAGGCCGATGCGCAGCGCCGTCGCGGCGTCGATGAAATCGCCGGTCATGAGCAGCTCGGTCGCGTGCGCGAGCCCGACGATGCGGGGCAGGAGCCAGGCGGCGCCCATGTCGGCCCCCGACAGGCCGACCTTGGTGAACAGGAACGCGATCCTCGCCGAGTCGGCGGCGACACGCACGTCGCACGCCGCGGCGATGACGGCGCCGGCGCCCGCTACCGTCCCGTTCAGGGCGCCGACGATGGGCCGCCGGCATTGCCGCATCGCCAGGATCACATCGCACGTGAGCCGCGTGAACTCGAGCAGCCCCGCGTCATCGCGGGCGAAGAGCGCGCCGATGATGTCTTCGACGTCGCCGCCCGAGCAGAAGGCCCGCCCCGCGCCGGTGATGACCACGGCCCGGACCCCCGGCTCGGTGTCGAGCGCGCGGAAGGCATCGCGCAGCTCGTGGTACACGGCGAACGTCAGGGCGTTGAGTCGTTCGGGGCGATTGAGCGTAATCGTCGCGATCCCGGTGCGGGAGTCGGGCTGGTACAAAAAGGACTGGGGTGCGAGCGGCATGCGGAAGGGTCTCCGAGGTATCGGTCAGGGAAGCACGGCGGTGGCTTCGATCTCCACGGCGGCGTTCGCGTCCACGAGCGCCCGCACTTCCACCAGCGTCATGGCGGGGTAGTGCCGTCCCATGAGGCGGCGATGCACTTCGCCGAGCGGCTTGAGGCTCGCGAGGTAGGTCTGCCGGTCGATGATGTAAACCGTCATACGGCCGAGGTGCTCGGGTCCACCACCCGCCGCGCGTACGACCTCCAGCACGCGCTCGAGCGCGCCGGCCCACTGCTCGACGAGGCCCGCGCGCTGGGGGGCCGTCTGCCCGGCCACGAACAGCAGCCGCCCCCCGGCCGGGGCCAGCAGGCCGTGATTCCACCCGCTCGGCCGGCCGAGCGCGTCGGGGTTCACGATCCGGAACGTCATTGGTGGGCGCCTCCCTCAGCGATCACCACGGTTTCTCCGTTGGTCTCGCGCCCAGCGTCGTCGCACAGCGTCAGCACCGCGTGCGCCACGTCCTCGGGCGAGATCAGTCGGCGCTGGCCCGTGGTCTCGAGGGCCGCCCGCAGCGCGGCCTCCGGCGACATTTTGGTCTTGGTCGCGATGCGTGCCACCGACTCCCGCGTCATGTCCGTGTCGACGTACCCCGGGCACACGGCGTTCACGGTCACGCCCGTTCCCGCAACCTCCGCCGCCGCCGAGCGGGTGAACCCGACCACCGCGTGCTTCGACGCGCTGTAGGCGGCGATGTACTTGCCGCCGCCCAGTCCTGCTACCGACGCGATGTTCACGACGCGCCCCCAGCGCCGCGCGACCATCGTCGGGAGGAAGGCCTGGGTGCACAGGAACGTGCCGGTCGCATTCACGGTCAGGATCCGGTTCCAGTCGGCAAGCGTGGTCCTTTGCAAGGGCGCCGAGTGACTGACACCTGCGTTGTTCACGAGAATGTCCGCGTGCCCCAGATGGGCCTCCGCCGCGCGGGCGAGCGCCTGCACGTTCGCCAGGTCTGTGACGTCGCACGACACCGCCCACGCCCGCCCGCCGGCGGCGCGCAGCTCCGTTGCGACCGCCTCAATCGCGTCCCGCGTGCGGGCAGCCACCACGACAGCCGCGCCGGCCCCGACCAGCGCCCGTGCTACTGCCAAGCCGATGCCACGGCCGGCGCCCGTGACCACGGCACCGCGTCCCGCGAGCGTCACGGAGCGAGCTCCGCGAGCACCGCCTCCTCGAGGATCGCGCCGAGGACCTCGATCGTCCGCGTGCCTTCGTCGACGCCAGCATCGGCTGGCGAGCCGAAGTACGCGCGCGGCCCGCCCGCCGCTTCGAAGCTCGTTTGCCCGGAGCGGATGGCCGCGCTGAGCGAGCGCGGGTTGGCCGGCAGTGAGCGGCGGATCGCCTCGCGGACGAGCTCCGGCCGCACCGCCAGCATGATCGAGCTCTCGTACTGCCCCGCGTGACAGGCGCCGCTCCGGAATTCTTCGGTGAGTCGGGGGGCCCAGGGCTTCCGCGTGACGTCGGGAAACACAATGCGCGTGCCGGTCTCGGGTCCATTCTGGGCCACCGCGGCCTCGATGGCGGCGAGGTGCGCGGGGTCGAGATGCGCGTTCGCAACGGCCAGCACCCCGAGGCCATGGCGCGCCAGGCTGCGCGCGAGGTCCACGAGCAACGCGGTCACGGTGGCAGGCTGCAACGACACCGTGCCGGGGAACCCGGCCGCGAACTCGGCAGCGGTGTAGGCGAGGGCGGGTAGCATCACTGCGTCGTAGCCGCGCGCCGCGAGCCTTGCTGCCGCGGCACGGGCCATCGCGTCCGCGATGATCACGTCGGTCGCAAGAGGCAGGTGCGGGCCATGCGCCTCGACGGCGCCGACGGGGAGGATGGCCACCGCCTTCGTCCGGTCGAGGTCGCGGACCTCCTCCCAGGTCAAGTGCGCGAAGTCGAGGACCGCCATGAGTGGCTGTATCGTACCGGGCCGGGCGGTTGACCGCCAGGCGCCGGTCGCCAATATCTGTCCCCATGCGCTTCCACCCGCCCGAGCAGTTCAACATCGCGGACCATTTTCTCGATGCCCGAGTGCGGGAAGGGAAAGGCGCTCGGCCCGCCGTGCTCACCGACGCGGGTACGCTCACGTACCGGGAGATCCAGGCGCTGGCGAATCAGTTCGGTCGCGTCCTCACCGAGGCCGGCGTCGAGCCCGAGCAGCGCGTCATGATCGCCCTTCCCGACGGGCCGGCGTTCGTCGGGGTGCTATTTGGGGCGCTCAAGATCGGCGCGGTGGTCGTCATGGTGAACCCGGACCTCAAGGCGGAGGCGATCGAATACTTCTACGGCTACACGCGCGCCCGAGTCGTAGTCGCGCACCGGGACACGGCGCGCGCCTTTCACACGGCGGCGCGCGGGGCGCGCCACCTGAAGACGGTCGTGGTGCTCGGCGAGAAGGCGCTCGACGACCGGCTGGCGCAGGCCTCGGCGGTGCTGGACCCCTTCCCGACTCACCGCGACGATGCGGCGATCTGGCTGTTCTCGGGTGGGACCACCGGGCAGCCGAAGGCCGTCGTGCAGACCCACGCGTCGTTCGCGAACACGACCGAATGCTATGCCAAAGGCGTCATCGGCTACACCGAGCGCGACGTGACCCTCAGCGTGCCCAAGCTCTACTTCGGCTATGCGACCGGCTCCAACCTGTTGTTTCCATTCGCCGTCGGCGCTGCTACGGCGCTCTTCCCGGAAGCCGCGACGCCCGACCTCTTGTTCCAGAAGATCGCGCGCTTCCGGCCCACGATCCTGATCAACGTGCCGACCATGATCAATCACATGGTGAGCCACCCCGGTGCGGCGACCCACGATCTCTCGTGCCTACGCCTCGCCACGTCGGCGGGCGAGCCGCTCCCGGTCGAGCTGTATCACCGCTGGAAGCGGACGTTCGGAGTGGAGCTGCTGGACGGCCTCGGCACCGCCGAGATGTGGCACATCTTCATCTCGAACCGTCCGGGACAAGTGCGGCCCGGCACGCTCGGGACCGTCGTGCCGGGCTTCGACGTCAAGGTCTGCGACGACGAGGGGCGGGAGGTGCCCGCGGGCGAGGTGGGCGCGCTGTGGGTCCGCGGCGACTCCCGGGCGATCGGCTACTGGCAACAGATGGAGAAGACCAAGCAGGGGTTCCGGGGAGAGTGGTACGTGTCGGGCGACATGGTGCGGCGCGACCCTGACGGGTATTTCACCTACTGTGGCCGCGTCGACGACCTGCTCAAGGTGTCGGGAAAGTGGCTGGCGCCGCAGGAAGTCGAGAACTGCCTGTTGCAGCACCCGGCCGTGAAGGAGGTGGCCGTGGTCGGCGTCGTGGGAGAGCACGGCCTCGTCAAACCACACGCGTTCGTGGTCGCGAAGGAGCGACGCGACGGGCTCGGCGAAGAGCTACAGGCGTTCGTGCGGGAGCGACTCGAGCCCTACAAGTATCCGCGCGAGGTGATCTTTCTCGACGCGCTGCCGCGGACTCATCTGGGGAAGGTGGATCGCGCGCGGCTACGCCGCATCTAGGGCTTCGAGCCTATTTCGCCCGCTCCTCGAGCTTCGCGATGAACCTCTCGATCTCGAGCTTCAGCCGCTTGAGTGCGGGGAGCAGCTTCGGCTCGAGCTCGCGCTCCAGGTCCTTGCCCTCCTTGAAGAAATTCTTCATCAAGTCGCGGAATCGGTCGGCCAGCTCGCGCCACGTGGGGATCGTGTTCACGTCGGGGTCACCAGGTTGTTTCGTGGGTAGGGTGTTCATGCGTAGCTCCTCGCCTTCATGAGGTGGCGTCACCAGACTCGAAGTATACGCGTCGCGCCGGGGTCGAGGTTTCGCGGGGAGCGCCGCCCGTAGCGAAACCGGCCCGGTCTTCGTATCTACTACGCGTCTGTGCGTCGGCGCGTCTCGTAGTTCGGGATAGGTGGCCGAGCGGCTGAAGGCACGCGCCTGGAGAGCGCGTAAACGGGTAACCGTTTCGTGGGTTCGAATCCCACCCTATCCGTCGTACTTACTAGACGTCTAGACGGCTAGACGTCTAGCCTGCTGGACAGGTGCGTGAGCGGTTGAAACGGCCGGTCTCGAAAACCGGTGTGCCCGTAAGGGTACCGTGGGTTCGAATCCCACCCTGTCCGTCTTCTCTACCCTTCCGCGAGGAGGCCCGATGCGCTGGACGAAGGCTTGGTTCGTCGCTGGGCTCACGCTGTCCACCGTCGCCTGCGCGAAGTCCGCGGCCAAGAAGGCCGCAGAGGTGCGCGAGTGCAGCCGCATCACGATGGACGCGAAGGGCACGGCGCAGTGCTTGGTGCTGCAATACAGGTGGAAGCAGCCTGCGGCCCTCGCCGCGGCCACCCGGTATCAGCAGGAGCAGGACTCGCTCGCCCAGGCTCGGGCCGACTCCGGGTGGCTCGCCGACGCGGCGCGGCACGGGAAAGAAGTCGGGCAGTGCGCCAAGGATCCCTCGGGCGAGGTGGCCCGGTGCCTCGTCGGCTACGGTTGGGCGGAGGCGCGCGCCGCGGCCGCGGCGGACTCCGTGTGGCGCCGCGACGCGCCCACGCACCGCCAGGAGCTCGCGAAATGCGCTCGCAACCGCCAGGTCCAGGTGGGCTCGTGCCTCCAGCTGTACTACAAGTGGAGCCCCGCGCGGGCCCTCGCGGTCGACGACTCGATCCGCCGGGCGCAGATGAAGAGGTAGTGGGTCACCTCGTCCTCGTCGCGGCCGAGCTGCAGCCGTTCCTCGCGCCCGATCAGCTGGCCGGCCTCGACGTCACGTGGCTTCCGGCCGGCGCACCGACGCCCACAGGTGACTTCGTCGCGCTCGTCCCGCTCCTCTCGCGCTGGGTGGGCGGCACCGAGCTCAAGCACCTGCCCAAGCTCAAGATCGTCGCGAACTGCGCCGTGGGCCACGACAACGTGGACGTCGTCGCGGCCGAGCTGCGGGGCGTCATGGTCACCAACACGCCCGACGTCCTCACCGACGCGACCGCCGATCTCGCCTGGGCGCTGATCCTCGCCTGCGCCCGCCGCGTCGTAGAAGGCACCGAGCTCGTGAAAGGCGGCACGTGGACCGGATGGCACCCGGAGCTGCTCCTGGGGATCGAGCTTCGGGGGCGAACGCTCGGCCTGCTCGGCGCGGGACGCATCGGGCAGGCCGTGGGGCGCCGGGCGGTGCCGTTCGGGATGCGGATCCTCTACACGGCGCGCCAGCCGCGCCCCGACTTCGAGCACGACACCGGCGCCGTGAGGGTCGAGCGGTCCCGGCTCTTCACGGAGAGCGACGTGCTCTCGCTGCACGTGCCATCGCTGCCCGAGACCAAGGGTGTCATCAACGCCGAGACCCTCGCGCGCATGAAGCCGACCGCCATTCTGATCAACACGGCACGCGGCGACCTGATCCGGGAGGAAGCGCTGGCCCTCGCCTTGGAAGAAAGCCGGCTCGGCGCCGCCGGACTCGACGTCTACCTGGAGGAGCCGCGGATCCACCCGCGCCTGCGCGCGGCGCCGCGCACGGTGTTGCTGCCGCACATCGGGAGCGCCACCCGCGAGACGCGGCGGCAAATGGCGGCGATGGCCGTGGCCAATCTGCAGGCCGTGCTGAAGGGCGATCCACCGTTGACGCCGGTGTTCGGGTAGGTCCGGAAACTGCCTTCGCGCCAACGAGTTGCCGGCCGGGTGCCCATGTGTTATTGGATAGGGGACCGCTCGACAGGCCCTGGTTGATGGCTCCGGAGACACAGTCCTCCTGCGCGCGCTGCGGCACCTCCCTGGCGCCGGGGGCGTTTTTTTGCCCCCGCTGCGGCACCAGCGTCCCCGTGGCGCCGGGCGGAGCCGGGGCCGCCGTCGCGGCGCCGCCGCGTCGCCCAGCAGCCGCCGAGCACGACGCCCAGCTCGACGCCCTGCGCCAAGCCACCCTGGGGGAGTACGAGATCCTCGCCGAGCTGGGGCATGGTGGGATGGCCACGGTCTACCTCGCCCATGACCTGGCGCTGGACCGCAAGGTGGCGATCAAGGTGCTGGCGCCCGCCCTGATGCTGATGGGCGAAGGGATGGTGGAGCGCTTCAAGCGCGAAGCCCGCACGGCGGCGGCGCTGAGTCACCCGCACATCATTCCCATTTATGCGGTGAAGGAAAGCGAGCACGTCCTGTACTTCGTCATGAAGTACGTACAAGGGCGAGCGCTCGATCAGGTTATTCGCGACGTCGGCCCGCTTCCCATCGCCATGGTCCAGACGATCCTGGCCCACGTCGGCGACGCGCTCGGGTACGCCCATCGCCACGGCGTCATCCACCGCGACGTCAAGTCCGCGAACATCATGCTGGACGAGGACGGGTGGGCGGTGGTCACGGACTTCGGGATCGCCAAGGTCGTCCAGGCGGAGGGTCTCACCGTGACCGGTGTGACGGTCGGCACGCCCACCTACATGAGCCCGGAACAATGCGCGACGCACGAGGTCACCGGCGCTTCGGACCAGTATTCGCTCGGTGTCGTCGCCTACGAGATGATCACCGGGCGGCTGCCATTTGAGGGTGACTCGAGCATGGCGGTCATGTACGCGCACTTCAACGCGCATCCCCGTCCCGTGACCGAGCTTCGCCCCGATTGCCCACCCAACCTGGCCGCAGGCGTCCTGCGGATGTTGGAAAAGGATCCCCCGGCACGCTGGACCAGCATGGACGACGTCGTGGCCGTGTGCGGTCGGCCGTCGCTCCGGCACGACGACCCCGTCCGCAAAGAGATGATCACACTCGCGCGGGCGGGGGGCCGTGCGCACGTCTTGGCCCAGGTCAACACGCCGACGAGCCCGATTGTGCTGTCGCGGGCGCAGACGCGGGCGGCAGCCGGCACGGTCCCGCGCGCCCGCCGTGTCTCCCGTCTCTGGTGGGGGCTCGGCGTCCTGCCGCTCGCCGCGGCCCTGTGGTGGGTGCTTCCGCGGTGGGCGGAGCGGACGCCGACGGCACCGGTTCCTCCGCCGCCCCGCGACACCGCGCGCGCGGGCCAGGCCCCCGCTCCTTCCGATACGGCGCCGGTGCGTCGGGCTCCGGTGCTGGCTCCGACGCAAGTGCCGAGGCCGCCGACGCGCGCGCGCGTGCCGGCCCCGCCGCCCGCCGCCGCCGCGGAATCGGCGACGCGTCCCGGGGTCGCGCAGCGTGAGGACAGCGCGCTGCGATCGCTGCGGACGCGGGCGCTCGGCGCCATGAGCCGTGCCATCGATGCCGGGGCCACGCCGGCGGAGGTGGCGAGGGGGGACACCATGTTCCGGGGGGCGGAAACGCTCGCCGCCCAGAGCCGGGTACCCGAGGCGATGGTGCAGCTGGCCACCGCGGCGTCGCTGTGGGCGGACGCCGAACGCCAGTCGCGGGCGCGCGCGGCGCGCGACACCCAAGCGCGGCGCGCCGCGGAGCAGCCGGCTGCGCCCGCGGTGACGCCTGGTCCCATCGACCCGCGTCCCGACATCGAGAAGGTGATCGATGACTACGCCCGGGCGCTGGAATCGCGCGACGTGAGCCAGGTGCGCCGCGCGTATCCGGGCCTCACGCCGGCGCAGCAACAGAGTTGGCAGGCCTTCTTCCAATCCGTGCGTAATCTCAAGGCCGGCTTGACGGTCTCGGCCGTGCATCTCGCCGGCCTCACGGCCGAAGTGATCGTGACCGGCGTCTACGAGTACGACAACGCCACCACGGGGCGCGGCGAGCGGCGTCCGGTGACGTTCCGGGCGATCCTCGTCGTGGACTCCGGCGGCTGGCGGCTCACCACGATCCGCTAGCCGGTCCTAGAAGTTGTACTCGAGCCCGGCGGTCCACAGGACGTTGGGCCGCAGTCCTCCGCGGTTCAGCGGCCAGAGCGTGTTGCCGACCAGGGTGATGCCGGCGCCCGTCGTGAACTTGAAGCCGAACGACCCGTTGATCAGATCGTCGCGCTGGTTCGGGATGTTGGTCGGCTCGACGGTGCGGCGGAACGGCAGGTCGTAGGTCACTGTGCCGGGCAGCCGGAGTTTACTCTCGCCCACCTGCAGCTCCGAGACCAGGTCGACCGCCAGCGTCGCCCACGGCGCCATCCGATGATCGAACCCGACGGTGGCGAGCACGGCGTCGGTTTGCAAGTCGCCACTCCGAAACAGGTAGCCGATGTTGGCGTGGGGCGAGAACGGCCCGAACCGGGCCGACAGGACGCCGAGGCCGCGCGCCGCGAGGTGACCCGAGCCGAGCAGATCGTCTTCGCTGCCCGTCGGAAAGCGAATGTCCCCGAGGACGGCGAACGTGGTGCGCTCCGACTGGGTGACGTTCACCTTGACGCGCGCGGCGATGTCCCCGATGCCGGTCGCCGATCCCTCCACGAATCGGGACGTGGAGAGCTGCGGGTTGGCGGGGGTCCCGCCGAAGAAGTGCTGGGCGGTGACGCCGCCGAAGGGAATGATCTGCGCGTCGCTCGTGCCCCGCAGCGAAGTGGAGACGATCGGGAGCACCACCCCGATGTCCACGCGGTCCAGCAGCCCGAAGCTCATGAAGAAGGACGTGACCGTCATGTCGATGTCGAGCCCCAAGCGCAGCGCGATCACGTCGTTCTCATGGGTGGGGACGCCGTACGGCGTGCACGAGGCGCCCACGATGCTGTCGCATTGCGGGCCCGTGACGTTCTCGTGCGTGAACGTCATCTGGATGTCATCGAGGCTCACGCCCCGCAGCGTCTCGAAGTGCAGCCGGTTCACGTTGGCGCCGACGAACACGCGCCCCCGCCCGAGCGTCTGGGCGCGCTCGCCGAACACGGAGCCCGGGGAGGCCGACGTCGGGACGGGAACGCCGCCTTCGAAGCGGAACGTGGAGCCGCCGCTGGTGGCGCTCACCGGGAGGTTCGCCACGTTCTGGCTGATCGCCGTCCCGATGAACGAAATGAGCGTGCCGTTGTCGTTCACCGCTGCGGGAACGAAGTGGTCGGCGTGCAGCGCGGTCGCCGAGTCGGAGCCGGCCGTGCCGCCGAGGAACAGCGGGTCTTTGCCGTCCGCGAAAATGAACAGCTGGGAGATCTTGTCCCGGAGACCCTGCGCGTGGAGCGCGGGAGCGACCAGGGTGAGGCCAACGAGAGTCCACAGGTAGCGGCGCATGGCCTCGAAAAGACGCGGTGTGGCCGGGTCCGTCAACCCCGGGCGCGCTCCGCCCTTCTAGCGGGCGGCCGCTCGGTCTCATACATTCTCGACTCCTCGATGGCCCCGCAGTCGCGTGGCCCTCTCGCTCTCGCTCTGACGTCTTCCCGTGACGCCACCCCGACCCGAGATCGCCGGACCATCGGCACTTCCCGACCGCCCGGAGGCGACACATGCGACCGCATGCAACTCTCTCACACAACAAGTTGCTGGCGGCAGCGGCACTCGCCGCGACCATTTTCGCCTGCAACCCGGACGCGGACCCCGCGGGGCTCGTGGGACCCATGGCCGCGTCGCGCAGCGGCGTGCCCTCTCAGGAAGGTTTGGCGAGTCCCGCGTGGCAAGGGACCGCGGCCACCCTCGTCATGCAGGCCAACCTAGCCGCTGTTGTGGCGGCTCGTGCGTACTCGCTCGTCGGCGTCGCACAGTACTTGGCGGTGCGGCAGGCAGAAGGTGCCAACCGCAGGGACGGCGAGGAGGAGGGCGGGCGGAGCGGTCGTGAATCCGATCGTGGCGCGGTCGCGGGCGCATCGGTGGTGGTACTGACGTACCTGTTTCCCACTCAGGCGCAGCCGCTCGAGGATATGGTGACAGCGCAGCGGAGTGTCGGTTCGGACCGGTCGCAGCGCGCATTTGCGCGCGGCGAAGCGATCGGCCGCGCGGCGGGCACCGAGATCGTCACGCGAGCGAGGGCCGATGGCTTCACCACGCCGTTCGCGGGCACCATTCCGGTGGGGGCCGGGTTCTGGTTCAGCGAAGCGAACCCGCCGTCGGTCGCGGGCGGGTCGTTGGCGGGGGTGCGCCCGTGGTTCCTGACCTCCGCGAGCCAGTTCCGGTCGGCTCCCCCGCCGGCGTTCGGGTCGACGGCATTCCAGGCTGGGCTGGCGGAGATCCGCGCGATGTCGGATACCCGTACGCCAGCGCAAGTGCAGATCGCCGCGTCCTGGGCGCAGGGAGTGGGCACACCCACGACACCGGGGTTCTGGCTCCGGGTCGCGACGGACGCCATCACTCGGCACAGCTTCTCCGAGCGCCGGGCGACGCATCTCTACGCCCTGCTCAGCGCGACGATGTTCGATGCCCAGATCGGTTGCTGGGATGCGAAGGAGATGTACTGGCTCATCCGGCCGTGGCAGGCGGACCACGCGATCACAGTCGTCGCCGCGGTCGGCAAGCCCAACCACCCCTCCTATCCCTCGGGGCACAGCTGCATCTCGTCATCGGCCGCGGAGGTGCTGAGCGCGTCTTTCCCCGCGCAGCGCGCCCAATTGGACGCGATGGTGATCGAGGCGGGGCTGTCGCGCATGTACGGCGGCATCCACTACCGGTTCGATATCGAAGCTGGGCAAGTGCTCGGGCGGAGGGTGGCGCGGTTCACCATGCGGGCTGACAGATCGGGCCATTCTGTGCTGTCGCCGCGCGACGAAGGGAAAGACGACGGACGGAGGTAGCGCCGGCCTTCTGTATCTTCGGGTCGCCCGCTACCTTTCATCCTCGAGATGAGCCGGCCCGACCGCACGATCATCCTGGACGCCCGCGCACTCGCGCGGGCGCTTCAGCGAATGGCCGTGGAAGTGCTCGAGCTGGCCCACGGCACCGACGACCTCGTGCTCATCGGCATTCAGCGGCGCGGCGTCGAGCTCGCCGAGCGGATCGCCAAGCTGATCGAGAAGGACGAGGGCGTCGTCCTCCCGCGCGGCGCCCTCGACATCACCCTGTACCGCGACGACCTCGAGACCGTGGGCCCCAAGCCCGTGATCGGCGAGACCCGCATTCCCGGGGACCTCGCCGGCAAGCATGTGGTGATCGTGGACGACGTGCTCTACACCGGGCGGACGGTGCGCGCCGCGCTGGATGAGCTGGCCGACTTCGGGCGCCCCCAGCGGATCTCGCTGTGCGTGTTGGTCGATCGCGGGGGTCGCGAGCTGCCGATCCAGCCGGACATCGTGGGCAAACAGGTCAAGGTGAACAGCGGCGAGCGCGTCGACGTGCTGGTCGAGGAGCTCGACGGACGCGACGAGGTCGACCTGGTGCGCCAGGGAGCCCCGACGTGACGGCGCCCCCCCTCGGCAAGGACCTGGTCGGGCTCGAGGACCTCTCGGCGGACCAGATCCGGCTCATCCTCGATACCGCCGAGCCCTTCAAGGAAGTCTCCGAGCGGCCCATCAAGAAGGTCCCCGCGCTCCGCGGCAAGACGATCGTCAACCTGTTCTTCGAAGCCTCCACCCGCACGCGCATCTCGTTTGAATTCGCCGAGAAGCGCCTCTCCGCCGACACGGTCAACGTGGCGGCGAGCGGTAGTTCGGTGGACAAGGGCGAGACGCTGGTCGACACCGCCCGGAACCTCGAAGCGATGCGGATCGACATGGTGGTCATCCGGCATCCATCGTCCGGAGCCGCGGCGTTCCTGGGCGACCGTATCCGCTCCAACGTCATCAACGCGGGCGACGGCCAGCACGAGCACCCGACGCAAGGGCTGCTCGACCTGCTGACCATCCGCGACAAGCACGGCAAGATCGCCGGCCTCAAGGTCTGTCTGGTGGGCGACGTGCTCCACTCCCGCGTCGCCCGCTCGAACATCTGGGGCCTGTCGAAGCTCGGCGCCGAAGTCGGCGTGTGCGGTCCCGATACGCTGATGCCGCGTGGTATCGAGGAGCTGGGCGTGTGCCGGTTTCGGCGCATCGAGGAAGCGATCGAGTGGGCGGACGTGCTGAACGTCCTGCGGCTCCAGCTCGAGCGGATGGAGATGGGCTTCATCCCCAGCGTGCGAGAGTACTATCGCGTCTTCGGCGTCACTGCCGAGCGGATCGAGAAGGCGTCGCGCCCCCTCACCATCATGCACCCCGGTCCCATGAACCGCGGCGTGGAGATCGACTCACGCGTGGCGGACGGGCCGCATAGCGTCATCCTCGATCAGGTGACGAACGGCGTCGCCGTGCGGATGGCGGTGCTGTACCTGCTCGCCGGCGGACGGCCGGAGCTGGCCGACGCGGCGAAGGGCCCGGGGGCGGGCGGGGGGGGGCCGGAGTGACGCGGCCCCTGCTCTTGAAGGGCGGCCGGGTGATCGACCCGAGCCGCAACTTCGATCAGCCGGCGGACGTGCTCATTCAGGACGGCACGATCGCGGCCGTCGGCACCGGC